>Ga0209212_1000896_pt1 | contig 53988 bp, 50 predicted proteins | sample RifGroC2_FD_183996 | JGI IMG/M metagenome (GOLD analysis project Ga0209212, IMG submission 183996) | Groundwater microbial communities from Rifle, Colorado, USA - Groundwater C2 (SPAdes) (version 2) | ecosystem: Environmental > Aquatic > Deep subsurface > Groundwater | place: Rifle, Colorado...
CAACAACATATTGAGTTGAAAAAGAGCAAATAACGCCAGAAAACCTCTAGCGACAGCAGCAAATTGTCTCAAAAAAATGGCTGAAAATCGTATCGCGCTCGAATATGACTTATTTTCAACGACCTGCTAGGTTTTCTCAACCGCGGCGCGCAGCCTCGATTGCGGCGATGTCGATCTTTTTCATCTGCATCATCGCATCGAACGCGCGCTTGGCGGCAGCGGTATCGGGACCGGTTACCGCTGCCGTCAGCGCCAACGGCGTGATTTGCCAGGAGATGCCCCATTTGTCCTTGCACCAGCCGCACACACTCTCTTCGCCGCCGTTGCCGACGATGGCGTTCCAATAACGATCCGTTTCGGCCTGGTCGGCGGTTGCGACCTGAAACGAGAATGCCCAGTTGTGCTTGACCTCGGGGCCGCCATTGAGCCCGATGCAGGGAATTCCCATCACGGTAAACTCGACCGTCAACACATCACCCATCTTACCGGACGGATAGTCTCCCGGTGCGAGGTGCACCGCTCCAACAGATGAATCGGGAAAGGTCTCGGCATAAAAGCGCGCCGCGTCCTCGGCGTCGCGGTCGTACCAAAGGCAAATCGTGTTCTTTGCTGGCTTGGTCATGTCATTTCTCCTTTGTGATTAAACACCCGACGCCGGAGTAAACGATGCGCTCGCAGTCGAAGGGCATTGGCTCGACGGACAACGGTTCTTCAGCGCAGCGGCTTGTCCGTCTGCCGCTGATTGGCTGGGCTCTCGTTCGTGTCCGCCCTTTTTGCAAGCTGTGCGGCCAAGGACCTGATATGCCGGTCGTCGGTCCCGCAACACCCTGCAAGGGGGACGTTGTTGACTTTGTTGAGTTATTGCGATTCAGGCTTAAGTAAAGTAACAGGTGGTCCTGAGATCGGCTGCCTTGCATAATTCAACAATGTCAACAACGTCCCCCTACGCCCACGCTAACACATCAGCTCATCCACGACGGTGACCCCGGCGATGATGATGTCGGAGCGGTCCGGGTTCAGGCCGGGTAGAGCGCGGCGCTCCTTGTCGTTCTTTCTCACGAGCATGGCCAGAAGGTGCACCACCTCGGAGCGGAGCAGTTCGTAGCCGTGTATGGAGTCGAACTTTTCCCGCCTGCTCGCGGCAACCATTGCCGCGATGGAGGTGATGGTGCCTCCTGAACCGACCAGGCACTGCATGCCGTCGCGGTCCGCCGTATAGCTCGCCTTGATGGTTTTCCGAATGTACTTCCTGAGTTTCTGGTGCTCCGCGCCTTGTACCGGGTCGGACTTGAGGAAGCTCTCGGTCAGGAATACGGCGCCGAGTTCCAGGGAGAGCATCTCCTCGATGAGACTCAGGGGGGACGCCCCTAGAATTCAAACTAACCCCGATGCGGTCTTGAACTTCTTATGATTCTTGGGGCGTCCCCTTGGTACCACGACGCCGGAGTAAACGATGCGCTCGCAGTCGAAGGGCATTGGCTCGACGGACAACGGTTCTTCAGCGCAGCGGCTTGTCCGTCTGCCGCTGATTGGCTGGGCTCTCGTTCGTGTCCGCCCTTTTTGCAAGCTGTGCGGCCAAGGACCTGATATGCCGGTCGTCGGTCCCGCAACACCCTGCAAGGGGGACGTTGTTGACTTTGTTGAGTTATTGCGATTCAGGCTTAAGTAAAGTAACAGGTGGTCCTGAGATCGGCTGCCTTGCATAATTCAACAATGTCAACAACGTCCCCCTACGCCCCCGCAACACCCTGCAAGGGGGACGTTGTTGACTTTGTTGAGTTATTGCGATTCAGGCTTAAGTAAAGTAACAGGTGGTCCTGAGATCGGCTGCCTTGCATAATTCAACAATGTCAACAACGTCCCCCTACGCCCCCTACGCCGGGCTTTTCCCCGCAGACCGGTGCCATCCGCTCCAGTATCGCCTTTCATGGTGATGTTATTGAACTGATCCAAACCTTTGAACGCATGTTTTCTCCTGACCAACTTTTACCTTATCGTAGCAATCAGCTTTTTCCCTGTATACCTTTGCAAGTCTTTTTAGTTCTACTGCCTTTGTATCACTGATCTTTGCTGCATCCCAATTTGAAGTTCCCGGCGTTATTTGTGTATACATTGGCATGCCATAACCAACGCCTTTTCCAGAACCGCCGCTTGCTGCAGACTTTAATGCGCTAAAATCTGCCATTTGTTTTGCTTGTCGATTCGCATCATACGAAGCAGCCGTTTGCGAAGCTGCATTTAGTAATGCGGCTCCTACAACCGAAAGAACTTGTTTTGTTCGTAAACTTGAAGCTAAGTCAACATATTGATTCGCTGTCAATTCAGAGTATTTAGCGGCATTAGAGTATGCAAAAGACAGATTGCTTATAATATCAATACTTGTCTTCCCTTTTTCAACAAGCTCACGTTCGATAAATTTAGCCAACCAATCATAAGAAAGAGCTAGATCGTAATAATTGTCACCTTCAACCGTTACCTCTGGCACCTCATGACTAATGCACAATATTTCTTTTGCAATATCAGAGTTAAACGCAGCAAGATACAATGCATTTTTACCACTTACATTCTTTTGGGTCACATCAGCCCTATTATTTAATAATTTAGCAAATACTTCCTTTTGGTTCATAACTATGACCCACATAATAGGCGTATTCTGCCGTGCATCTTTCGTATTTATATCAGCGCCTGAACTAATTAATGCTTCACAACAATCTAAGCAATTAGCTTGTGAAGCCAAAATGAGAGCTGTTCGCCCAGAAATATCCTTTGCTTCTAAATTTGCACCCTGATTTATCAATAGTTTTATTAGCTCAGCATTGCTTGATTTGGCAGCTGCTATAAGTGCAGATTCACCTTCATTCGTTTGAAAGTTGATAGCAGCTCCGGATGACAACAAATTCTGAACAGTGTTGGCATCGCCAAATCTAGCAGCATTAACTAACAAGATATTTTTGTCATTAGTTTTTAGATGATTTACTGACACTGCCAATACATTGATTAAATCAATTTTGTTAGCCTCTATAGCAGATTCAAGAGCATTATTGCCACTTTTGTCTTTGAATGTCGTATCAGCCCCATTCTTAATTAGTATTCTCAACACATCTATATGGCCATTTTTTGCAGCTAGTATCAAAGGTGTTTCGCCAGTAAATTGGTTTGAGTAATTAACTTCGGCACCCGATTCCAATAGTCGTGAAACAAGTTCAGCATCCCCTATCCTTGATCCCCATAAAAGCGGATTTTCCCCATTAGGTCCAACTGATGAAATATCTTTTTGTCTTAAAATTTCTTTTTTTGCAGAGTCAGTATTTCCATAATACGCCTGAGTATGCCAACTTCTGCTTGAGCTACACGAGGCAAGAACCAATGATAAAACCAAGATAACTATATATTTAAAAATATTTCTCTTTATCATATTCGATCTCCACGAGGGGATATATGTGTTGATTTTAACAAATATTGTTAAAGAACTAAGGTAAGGTTATTCGTGAAGATTCAAGCATTTTTACGCTAGGTTGATCTAAATACCTCTTACCCTCACTTCCAGACAGCAAGTTAATGCCGCTCCATAGTAAATAGTAGTAAATTTTCCCTGGAATACTATTAAGCTCTGTTCGCGCATTTTCTGATTTTAATACACAACTACCATTATTACCAGGCAAGCCATACAGTAGTTGGTGTTTACCAGGATTAACTTCGGCAACAACAAATGTCCCATTGTTTATAAAGCCAGTAATTTCATTATCAATTGTAAAGCACCAACTATCAAATGCTCCTTGAGCCCTTTTCTCTCGGATAAGATATATGTAGGATTTATTACTTGGTGGTAATGACAGCAATGCCTTGGCTTTCACTGAATCAGGCAATACAGCAGCGTTATAACAGGCTGTTAAACTAAGAATGAGTGCAACAAAAACTCCACGCAATAAATGGCAACTCAAAAACTTATTCATAGATGAACCCTCCTTTTATGTTGACTCACTAGACATCTCGTTGCCCATCAAGGCGGAGTCTTTGCTTTGGTATTCAACGCTTGTAGGGTGAGCGGCGGAGCGGCTTTGGCATTTATCTACTTTTTCCCGAAACTCACCTACCTGCGGAGTCCGTCTCCAACCGGCTGGTTGGCATCGCCGTTTCTCTACTCGTCTTGGCTCTATCTCGCCTTTTGGGTCAACGTCCGTCAGATGGTTCCGCTTTCGCACTCTTTCATGCACTTCAAAAGGCCGCTAAGATTGGAAGAACTTGCCGATCAGGTTATCAGTGATCGTACCGACCTCATGGCTGAAAAATGCAAGAAACAATGGTATCTATTCGCGCCTGCCTCGGCATGTCGCCGCTAGTTCGATAAACAACTTCTCCTCCAGACTTCTCTCTAGTAACGGTAATCGCTTGAAGTATTATGTATTTAGAATCCAAGATCAAGATAAAACCATGCTTGCGGCCAATAATGCCCAATGTTTTCGTCTTAATGATAGAGAGGGACTTCCAGGAGTGGAGGTTTGGACTCGGATTGCTAAGTGAGGAGAACCAGCAGCCCCGGAGGGAACGCTGGTCTCTTCGTCAAGTTCATCATGAAATGTTCCGTGGAACAAAAGAGATGGTTCCGACAACGGACTCTCGATCGAGCTTCCAAAGCCTTGGGGTCAGGTCTTTATTCTTGATTTTTCGCCTTCTGTCTGTCCAATGACCAAGCCTTGGTGACAAACGGGGACGTAGCTGAGATGTTGACTATCCTTTTTTGAAAACTTCTGAAGTCAACAAGTCAGCTACGTTTCCCTGCCACACAAGTCAGCTACGTCCCCCTGTCACATAAATTATCAGCGACTGCGGAACTTCCGAGTTCCATCCAGAAGACCAGTGCAAGAAGAGCGCATTTGCGAAATTTATTTATCACATCCATTCCCCTCTGGTAACACAAAGGATGTCCCTCTGATAGATCTACTAAACCTCTCATAAGCTATAAACCGTACTTTTGTATTCACAGTTAATTTCTCAATTTCTAAGTTCCTACTGCTTGCATTGGATGAATCATAGGTGGAATGTATGCATGCAGATCCGTTGGAAATTTTATTAGATGCTGCAACTAAAGCATTCTGATCAGTGGTGTCAAATAGCATGGCATTTCTAATAGCTGACGATATCTGGCGTAAAGCTGCTTTTTGACTTAAAGTGTCTGGCAATGAGTTAATGAAAGCATCAATGTCATCTCTTACTCCATTATTATCCATATCTGGCCCTGCGACTGTGTTATCTCGGTTTAACGACGGAAAAGTTCCGTTTTTGTCAGATGTTCTCAATGCTTCGCCAACTGTAGCTGGATGATTTGTGGTATTGCTGTCTCCTCCATTGGTGCAGCACCTAATCGAAATGACGAGAAACGCAATAGACAAAATTGTACCGTATACGTTGCCCATAGAGCCTCCGCAGAGAAGCCACGACATGAAATAAAGCTCAATATTATTGGAAAAAACCAATCTCAAGGCAGCTGTATATCACTCAGTCTACTGCTCGTCAAGGCATGTCCTGAGGGAAATGGGGCATCTTTGGGCAAGGGGAGGAACCTCAGGTGAGCTGGAACGCTGGTCATTTCGTCAAGTTCATCATGAAATGTTGGGGCGGATCAAGGAGCTTGGGATTCGACGAAGTCGACGCCGAAGAAGTGGCATGGATAATACGGCATGCCGGACTTGAAAAAAGTGGGACGGATCAGACGGGGATTTAAAGCTTATCGCGGCAGGAATGCCGCTCCTACATTTTGGGATACCGCTGTCTATTCAGGGTCTGGATGGGGGAGGGGAGGCAGGTGGGGAGGGATTGTCCCATCGGAGAAGGGGCTCAGTGGGGCGCTTCTATTACCAGCCGCAGTTTGCACGCCTCCTGCAGCATGTCTCCCTTTGCCTTGGCGCCGTACAATTCCACGGACATGTCTTCTTCGCCCACAAGCTTGATGTGCAGCGTTCCCTGGGAAAGGGTGCACTGAAGCTGCTGCACCACGCTGTTGCGGCGCCGGTCGAGCCCGTCGCATAAACGCAGGATTCCCCCCAGCCTCGATACCAGCACCTGGTCCTTTGCCGCGAGCCGCATGTACTCTTCGTGCTTTTTCTTCGGCGGGGATTTCCTGTGGTAGCGGGCTATGTTGGCGATCAGCTCGCGCTCGCGCGGGGTGAAGCCGAAGAGGTCGGCGTGGCGGATCAGGTGGTAGGAGTGCTTGTGGTGGCTGGAGTAATTGATGAAATAGCCGACGTCGTGCAGCAGCGCGGCGGCCTCCAGAAGTCGCATCTCCCTGTCGGTCAGGCCGTAACGTGGCGCAAGGGCCTTGAAGATCTCCAGGGAGAGCTTGGCAACCTGCCGGGAGTGCCCTTCGTCGAAATGGCAGGCGTGGGCGAATTCGACGGCGGAATCGCGCCAGGAGCGGGGGGCTTTGTGTCTGGGCAACAGGTTCTGCTTGCGCAATCCGCGCAGTATCAGGCCTTCCCGGATGCCGCGCTCGTTGACTCGCAGCATGTTCACCTTGAAATAATCCATCAGCTCATCCACGACGGTGACCCCGGCGATGATGATGTCGGAGCGGTCCGGGTTCAGGCCGGGTAGAGCGCGGCGCTCCTTGTCGTTCTTTCTCACGAGCATGGCCAGAAGGTGCACCACCTCGGAGCGGAGCAGTTCGTAGCCGTGTATGGAGTCGAACTTTTCCCGCCTGCTCGCGGCAACCATGGCCGCGATGGAGGTGATGGTGCCTCCTGAACCGACCAGGCACTGCATGCCGTCGCGGTCCGCCGTATAGCTCGACTTGATGGTTTTCCGGATGTACTTCCTGAGTTTCTGGTGCTCCGCGCCTTGTACCGGGTCGGACTTGAGGAAGCTCTCGGTCAGGAATACGGCGCCGAGTTCCAGGGAGAGCATCTCCTCGATGTGCGCGCCCAGGGCGTTGATCAGTTCCAGGCTGCCGCCTCCGATGTCGAAGATGATGTGCCGCACCCCTTCGAGATCGAAGTTGTGGAAGGCGCTTAGGGCGGCGAGCTCGGCCTCTTCTTCGCCGCTTATCACCTCGACGTCGAGTCCCACTTTCTCCTTGATATCCCGCACCAGGTCGGCGCCGTTGGCCGCCTTGCGGACGGCGCTGGTTGCAACCGCTTCTATGGATTGGACCTTGTAGCCATCGATGATCTTCTTCTGGCGCGACAGCGCCTCGATAGCGCGCTCCCAGGCGGCGGGCGCGATGACCCCGGTCTGGTGCAGCCCTTCGCCCAACCTGACCAGGGCCTTCTCGTCATCGAGGATCTTGTATTTGCCGTTGTCTGCGGCTTCGATGATTATGCTGCGGATGGAGTTGGTGCCGATGTCGATGGCGGCGAGGCGGGTCTGTTTCAAGGGAATCTCCCGGGCGCGGGTTACGAGTCCGTTTCTCTGTAGCTACTCCTGCACTGCGCGCATTTGCGACTGAACCCTGCTACCTCTTGTTGAAGGTAACAGGGATGATTATGAACGAAGGAGTTGTGCGGATTGTAACAGGAGGTGTGCCGGCTGGCAACACCGGGCGGGGAGGGTGACCTGATTTAGCCGAGAGCTTTCAGCACAGCCTTTTTCGCTCTCTTCAACCGCTTGCGCACTTTCTTGAGACTCGCATCCTCAAGCCCCGTGACTTTTTTCTCGGCTTTTACGAGCGCCTTGCCTGCGCGCTTTGAGCGTTTTTCCCCGAAGCCGTGGATCTGGACCAACGCGTCTTCGATCCGGGTCAGGTCGGCAGCCAGTTTCCTGCCGCATTTGCCCGACATTTTCTCGCTGAAACGGTCCCGGGTCGTCTGTGCCAGTGTTTCGATCCTCTCTCTCACCTCGGTCACCCGCACCTGTACGGTTTCTTGGGCATGTGTCTCTTCCCGGTCATCCATTCCTGCCAGTTGCCGCGCCTGCTCCACTATGGTGCCGATCGAGCGCGGGCTGATGCCTCGCACCTTTTTCAACCCTTCCTCTCCGGCCTGCGCGATCTTGGAGAAACTGTCGAAACCGGCGTCGTACAGGCGTTTGCCGAGGATCATGCCGACTCCCTTCAACTGCTTCAGGTCTGCCGTGCTCTGGACCATCATGAACTTGCTCCTTGTGGTTCGTGTTTTGTTGTTTTCGTATATGGGCCACGTTATATCAGCTGGCAACGCCCTCACCCCCGCCCCTCTCCCGGAGGGCGAGGGGAGTAGGCCATGCAGGGGATGTTGGAAATCGGTTACTGTCCGTCTCCTTGCAGCCGGTCCAGTGCTTTTCCGTGCGAGGTGATGATCTTGCCGCCTCCGGTCACGAGGTGTATGAAGACGGCATCCCCCTTGTCCGCTCCGCTCCTTTTGAAGGACACTGTCCCGCCTTTGGGGAGTGCGCACGGGGACTTCGTTCCTAGCAGGGCCTGAGTCACGAGACCGAAGTCGGGTTCGTGTCCAACCAGGGCGATCTCCTTCGCCTGTGCATACTCGGCCAGCAAAGGGTCCAGGGCCTCCGGACGGAAACCCGAGGCGAGCTGCGGCACCACGACGATGTCACCTTTGAAGCGGAGTGCTTCTGCGAGTATGTCCGCAGTCTGGACGGCCCGCACCAGCGGACTGGTAAGGATGACGTCGGGATCTATGGCCAGCTTCGCGAGGCTTTTGGCGACCTGCCTGAAGCGTTTCCTGCCGCGGCGGGTGAGGAATCTGTGTTCTTCGAGTATCTGCGGGGTTCGCTCGATGGCTTCAGCGTGACGCACCAAATGGATGATCATGACAACTCCCTAATCTGAGAAACCTTCAAGACTTTAGCTAATCTCTTAGATTTTGCAACCTGCTGTCTTGTTTTTGTCTCAATTTCCGGATCAGGCTCAAAGGGAGGCGGCAGCAGCATGAGGGACTGAATGGAGCAGGGGAGGGGAGTAAGGGGGCTGGAAGCTGATAGAAAGAGGGGGCTCTTATGACTGGAGGAGTTTAGGGATGCCTCCCCTTTCGGGGAGGACTTGACAGCTATGGAGTGTCGGCTAAGCGGATGTCAGTGTTTCACCTGGCCGCTGTCAGCAGTTGCCCGAAATTCTCCTTTATCGACTCAGTAATGGAATCGGACGGAACGGCTCCGCCGACTCCCTTGAGCCAGAAGCGGTCGACCGCCGTCTCTCCTATTGTCTCGATGGTCATCTTCACCGGGAAAAGGCATCTCATGCTGAAATAGTCGAGGATGTCCCCCAGGAAACCGAGCCGATCCACACCCCTCAGTTCGACATAAAGGCTTCCGTCGTGGCGGCTGGGCGGCTCCAGTACGAAATCAAGGAGTTCGATTTTGCCAGCCTTCCGGTCGCCGGTAAGTTCCGTGGCGGCCAGGGCGACATAGTCCACGCTCAACGGATCTTTGGCAAAGGGGGCAGATTTCAGCTCGAAGCTCGAGCGCCAGTTGCTTACAGTTGTCTTTTCCGCCTCGACCCTGACGATGCCGATCCTCTGCTGGGCAAGTCCCGCCGTGAGCCTCCCTGTCCATCCCGGAGCGAGAAAACCGGTGATGTCGAGCTTGTAGCCGTTGTGTTTCGCCGGGATCGGCTCAATATTGAAGGTCGTGTGCGAAAAGCCGATTGGCGGGGTGTCGCCGAGGGAATCTCTTTTCAGGGCGAAGCTGTTCATATTAATTCTCCTTTGAATTGGTAATCTCGTTCGTTGAGTCTCTTGCGAGGAGGGCTGCGGGACGGTGCAACCGCTGCGGAAGCGCAGCTTTTACAATCTGTCCGAACGTTGCAGCATGTCTCGGGCGCAACCGGTCAGGAAACAGAAGACCTCGCAGCGATCGCTTAAAAAGCGCGGCAGGTCGCGGTTCATCAGGTCTTCCAGAAAATGGAGCGTCAAGGCGTCATCGCGCTCGAGTTCGTCCATGACCGCCTGCATCATGGGAATGATGTCGTAGAGGTCATCCCTGTTGAAGGGAGCCGTATCGTCCTTTCCGGAGAACTTGTTCTCGAAGCGGGTCCCTATCACTTTCGGATACCGGTACTTGAGATCCGAGGCGTGTATCGTCAATCCCATCACGTCACCTCCATCGAGCTAATCGCAGCCGCACCTGGAACTGCTGCAACTGCTGCAATGCGACTGCGGTGCCGGCGCGGCCGCTTCCTTGTCATAGCAGGCAAGCGAAGCTGTGGATACAACCCATCCTCCGTCCAGCAATTCGCCTTGCAGCGCCTTTTGTTTCAACAGCATCAGGATCCTTGTTTCGGTGGTCGAAAGAAGCCTGGCTGCCTCTGCCATTGGGAGATACTCAACCTGGTTGGTCTGCGAAATCATAGCTAGTTCCTCCTGTGAGGGGGAAGCTTTACATGGAGCATGCCAGAACGGTCAGGCATCGTCTTCCCCTGCAAATCCCGGTCTTTCCGTAGGCCGGTTCCGCTTTTCCGGGCGAACGTCGTGCCTATTAATTAAACATTCTGCTTCGCTGGCAGCAGAAGCGACGATCCTATCGTACGCTCTTTTCAATCTCCACAGCGCACATCGCAGTTGATATGAATAACCATCCATAGTAACCTGCATGCTGCTTTGCAAGCCGGCAACCGGGCATTTCCGTTGCGCCCTTCTTCATTGCGGTATCATCACCAATCGAATTAACTGCGAGTGATCTGTATGAAAGAGCTTACCCCTTCCCTGGAGGCTATGGTTGAAGCCGAGCTTCCGTCGCTCATCGAGATGTATGAACGTCTGCACGCCCAGCCGGAACTCTCCGGTCAGGAGGAGAAAACGTCGGCACTCGTCGCCCGGGAGCTGCGGGGGCTGGGGTTTATCGTCTCGGACCGGATAGGCAGGTACGAGCATTACGACTGGCCCGGTTACGGCGTGGTCGCCGTGATGCACAACGGAACCGGTCCCACCGTTTTGCTGCGTGCCGATATGGATGCCCTTCCTGTTGAGGAGAAAACCGGGCTGCCGTATGCCAGCAAGGCGAGGGGGATCTACCGCGACGGGAACGAGGTTCCGGTGATGCACGCCTGCGGACACGACGTCCACATGACGTCGCTGCTCGGCGCTGCGCGGATGTTGGCGAAGCTGAGAGCCGACTGGCAAGGATGCCTGGTCCTCATCGGCCAGCCCGGAGAGGAAGGGGGCGGCGGGGCCCAGGCGATGCTCAGCGACGGCGCTTACGGGCACTGCCCGAGGCCGGATTACGCCCTGGCGCTGCACAGCACGTTGCAGTTGAAGGCGGGGATGGCGGGATCGGTCCCCGGGAATTTCATGGCGAGTTTTACCGAGCTGGAGGTGACGCTGCGAGGAATCGGAGCGCACGGTTCGGCGCCCGAGTTTGGCAAGGACCCCATCGTCATGGCGGCCCAGTTCGTGACCAGCCTGCAGACCATCGTCAGCCGCGAGAAGAGTCCTCACGAACCGGCGGTCGTGACGGTCGGTTCCATCCACGGCGGCGTTGCCAGCAACGTGATCCCCGAGGAGGTCGTTCTCCAGATCAGCGTCAGGACCTATGACGAACAGGTCCGGGAGCGGATCGTCGAGTCGGTCCGCCGCATCGCCTCGGGAGTCGCCCTGGTCGCCGGCGTGCCCGGGGACCGGGCTCCCGTGGTCGAGGTGAAGGCGTCGCACCCGGCGACCTACAACGATCCCGCCTTGACGGGACGGGTGGAAGCGGCGCTGAAGACTGTTCTTGGCGCTGAGAACGTAGTGAGGACAGGCCCCAGGATGGTGAGCGAGGATTTCGGTGCATGGGGACTGGGAGGCGAGATCCCCACCTGCATGTTCTGGCTCGGCGCGGCCGACCCGGAGAGTTTCGAGGAAAGCGCACGCAGCGGGGTTCCGCTCCCCTCGCAACATTCACCCCTTTTTGCCCCGAAACCGGAACCGACTCTCAGGGCTGGCGTGAAAGGCCTGACCGCGGCGGTGCTGGAACTGCTGGGAGTATAGGGTAGGGAGGTTCACTACTAATATTAAATAAAGCGAGGGGACGAACCGGCTGTTCGTCCCCTCGCTTTTTTCAGTTACCTGGTTTTGCCCGCTTCAGCGCTCTTCACCTCTGGGGAGTGCACGCGGCGCTCCCCCCTCCCGTCGGCCCGGGCGCGACCCGCGCTCCTCCATCTCCTGCTTGCGCTCCTCGATCCCCTGTTTGCGCTCCTGGATCTCCTGTTTGCGCTCCTGGATCTCCTGCCTGCGTTGTTCTGGCTTCGATTCTTGCGGCACAACAGGTTGAGGCTTCGGTACTGCCCTGGGAGCCGGCCTTTCCGGTCTCGGTACGGAGGGGACTACCGCTGGCGCCGGGACAGCCTTATGTTCCGGTGCGGGAACGACCTTCCGCTCGGGCGCAGGGACGACCTTCTGTTGCTGGATTCCGACCGGCGGAGTTTGCGGTGTGACTGCGGGCGGAGTCTGCGGCGCGGCGGGGCGGTTTATCTGCCGCAATACCCTGCGACGGCTTTCTCCCTGTCCTTCCCGCTTTGGCTGACGTTCTCCGCGGGTCGCTGCGGGCGGCTTCTCTCCGCTTGCCGGTTTCTTTTCCTCGACGGTCGGAGGTGTTGTCCCCGGAAGTGTCGCTCCGGCAGGCGTCCGGCTTCTTTCGGCACCAGGCTGACGCTGTCTCTCAGTTCCGGTTGCAGGCGCGCCGCTCTGCGGCTGCCGCTCCCTTACGCCGGCTGGCGCGCCCCGCTTCTCCGGTACGGTTGCTGGTGGCTGCACCTTTGCTGGTGGCTGCACCTTTGTTGGTGGCTGCACCTTTGCTGGTGGCTGCACCTTTGTTGGTGGCGCCTGCCTTACCGTGCCGCGCTCCCTCCGCGGGGCCGCTGTGGGCGACCGCTGCTCAATTCTGACGGGGCGTGAGGTGTCCATCCGGCGCAGAGGGGCAAACCTTCGTTGATCCCTTCTGTTCGAGGTGTCGGTCCGCAATTGCTGCCGGTACACCCGCGTGTCGCGCTGCACGACCCTCTCGTTCACGGTGATCACGGAGGCGCGATTGTTGATATAGATCCCGCGCCTGTCACGGATGTGCGGCCGGGATCGGCTGATCCAGCCCCTGCCGCGCCAGCCGTGGTAATAGACGCGGCGATCGCGCCAGTCGCAGTCGCGGTTGAGCCAGGAGCCTATGGTGAAGCCGACGCTGAAGGTGATGAACGGGTACGACGGCCGGTAGTGCTCGACGTAGATCACCTGCGGATCGTACACGGGTATGTAAATGTACTGCGGCTGCGCCGGCTCGATCCTGATTATGGGGCCGTCGTAGATGACCTGCTGCTCACGCGTCGAGTAGAGGTTTCCCTGTGCCCTCGCGTAGTCGCGCAGCCGCTGTACCGCGTCCATCACCTCCTGCGGCTGCTCGATGAAGGCCTGCCCCAGCGAGACGGTCCAGTCGTAGTACTGCTCCATCATGTAGAGGACCTTCGGGTAGTGCGCCACGGCCCTTACGCTGATGTCCCAAGGCTGGGAGTCGACCCCGGATCTGCCGTAGCGCCTGACGTAACTGGCGGCATCGACGATCTGGTCGACAAAGGTCGCCGCCGGGAGAATCTGGGCGATCAGCGGGTCCGGGTACAGGGCGATGGGCGCCAGGAGGTCGTCCAGTTCTGCCGGGGTCAGTAGTTCGTCCTGGTAGACTTCGTCGTACCCCTGCGGATATTCCTGGGCCGCTGCCTTGGAGGAAAGCCCCAGGGCGAGTGTAACTAGAAGCGTCATGACAAGAAGCAGTAGTGACTTTTTCATTGTTATCTCCGTGCCGTTATTTGCTTTTCAACCACCGCTCTAGTCTAGCAGAAGCAGGGGCTGGGAGCTAGGGCTGGGAGCTAGAGGCTAGAGGCTGGGGGCTGGGGGCTGGGGGCTGGGGGCTGGCGGCTGGGCGGTTCAGTCGGCTGGGCGGTTCAGTCGGCTTGGATCTCCAGGATCTTGGCGTGCAGCCCCTCCATGTCGAACGGTTTCTGTATGTATTGCATGCCTTCGGCGAGGACTCCCTTGTCGGCGATGGTGTCGGTCGAATACCCGGACATGAAGAGAACCTTGGTGTCGGGACGGAGTTCGGCGATCCCTCTCGCCATCTCCACGCCGTTCATTTCCGGCATGATGACGTCTGACAGAATCAGGTCGATGCTGATATCCCGATCCTCACAGATCGAAAGCGCCGAATGGGGTGTGGCCGCCTGTATCACCTTGTAACCTATCTTCTCCAGCATCGTCGTCGCCATGGAACGGAGCATGGCGTCATCCTCCACGACAAGGATGGTTCCTGCACCTGTCAAATAGTCCGGTGCCGTCGCGTCCTTCTCCACCTGTTCATCCATGAGTCTCGGAAGGTAGATCCTGAAGGCGGTGCCGCGTCCGGGCTCGCTTTCAACGTCTATAAAACCGCAGTTTTGGGTCACGATGCCGTACACGGTGGCAAGGCCCAGACCCGTTCCTCTACCCACCTCCTTCGTGGTGAAGAACGGCTCGAAAATCCGTTTCATCAACTCCCGATCCATGCCCGTGCCGGTATCCTCCACGGTAAGGCAGGTGTATTCGCCCGGTCTGGCATCGAGCCGGTAGTCGCAGTACGTCTGGTCTATGACGACGTTCTCCGTCCTTATGGTCAGCTTGCCGCCGTCGGGCATGGCGTCGCGGGCGTTGACCGCAAGGTTGATCAGGATCTGGTCGGCCTGCGACGGGTCGATCTTCACCGTCCAGAGGCTTGTGGCCGGAAGGAAGTTGAGCCGTATCTCCTCGCCGATCAGGCGGCTCAGCGTTTTCTCGGTCTCGATGCAGTGGGCGTTCAGGTTTATGACCCTCGGGGAGATGATCTCCTTGCGGGAGAAGGCGAGCAACTGGCGCACCATGTCCCTAGACCGCTCTCCCGCCTTGGTTATCTCCTGGATGTACTGCGAGATGGGGCTTGCGTCGGGCACCTCGATCTGGCAGATCTGCGCATAGCCGAGGATGACGCTCAGCATGTTGTTGAAGTCGTGGGCCACGCCGCCGGCCAGTTGCCCGATCGATTCCATCTTCTGTGACTGCCTGAGTTGCGCCTCGACCTTGCGGTGCTCCGTGATGTCGATGCCGAAACAGAGGGTGCCGACGATCTTGCCGTCTTCGACGATGGGGCTGTTGCGCCAGGAAATGGTCCGCAGCGCCCCCGCCTTGGTGACGATCTGGCTCTCGAAGGGGGTGCGCCCCCCGTCTTCCTCGGAAAATCGCGGCACCGTGCACATGTTGTAAAAAGTGTCGGCACTCATCACCGTTTGGAACAGGTTTTCCCCGGTCAGTTCGCAGGCGCCGTACCCGGTGACCTCTTCGGCCGTCCGATTCATCAAGGTCACGTCTCCATGGAGATCGAGACCGAGGATCATGACGCAGGCCGCCTGTATCAGGTTCTCCGTGTATTCCTTGGCCGACTTGAGCTGCTCGACCGCCTGCCGCCGCTGCGTGATGTTCTCGACCGAAAGGACGGTCCCCGCTATCTGTCCCTCCTGGTGCACCGGGGTCGCGCCGCAGGCGATGCTGACTGTAGTGCCGTCTTTTTTAAGCAGGTCCGTCTCGAACTTGACGATCTCGGCGGCGCCGGTTTCCACCAGCAGCAGTTGTTCGAACACCATCTCCCTGGACTTTTCGCAGAAGAGCCGGCTTATGTCCGCACCGTTAAGCTCGTCCCGCGCATAGCCGCTCATCTCGGTGCAGCGACCGTTCAGCATGGCGATGTTGCCGTCAAGATCGAACACGATGACCGCGTTTGCGCTGCTCTCCATGACCTTGGTGAGGAAGTTGTACGAATCGCTCAGCTGGCGGTTGGCGCGGCTGATGGCCCTGAACGGCAGCAGCAGAAAAACGAACAGCCCTATGCCGAGCCCGACCAGGGCGACAAGGGCTGATTTTTCGAGGATCGGTCTGATGGAACGGGTGATCTCGATGCTGCCGATGATGTTCCCGCCGTCGAGGATCAACCGGGAACGTTTGATGACCGGCTCGGGGATCTCGTTGCCGCTGGCGGCGAGTTCCTTCCCGGCTGCATCGAGTATCCTGCGGGATTCGGGGTAGACGTTGCTGGACCTGCGCGAGAGCATCGCTTCCACCTGCCGGGCTTCGCTGCGCCATGAGATGGGGTTCAGGTCGCTGATCCCGGCGATGATCTGGGCGTTTATCTCAGCTTCGGCCTCCAGGCTTCCGGTGGCGTACTGGTAGCTGATGGCGAAATAGCCGACGGGAAAAATGAGCGCGACGGTGAACGCCAACAGTATGGTGAAGTTGGCAGTGAACCGCGCCGCTTTTTTTTCCGGTGCCGTCATGTGCTTCGCGCTCCTTGGAGCTGATGCGGAAAGTCTTACCTGATTTTGTGAGGGAGATTAACATTTTATTTTGGAAAAGAGAAGGGGGATATGACCCGGTTTGCCGCGCGCGACATGCCGCCGATTAACGCTTGCCCAGCGCTCTGACAGTGACATGTCTGACTGATACAGCGCCCGCAGTCTCCGGAACTTGGGGATTCGCCGGTTGATGCAATCGTACCGTACCGTATACGCCATTCCTGCCCGGGCAACCGCTCCTAAGAGATGAATTGAATTGACACTGCCCGGACCATCTTGTATATGTTTGCGTGTCACTGATTGTAAATTCGTGTTACTTTGCTGCAGGCGTTTTCGTAAAACGGAGGAGGCACCATGCACATGGCGGATGCTTTGCTGACGCCGGCCGTGGGAGGGACCATGTGGGTCGCCTCGGCAGGGGCTATTGCCTGCAGTTCCGCCGTCCTGCGCCGGGAGCGCGACGACCGGAAGGCGCCGCTCATGGGTGTCCTCGGGGCCTTCCTCTTCGCGGCGCAGATGATCAATTTCACCATTCCGGGCACCGGTTCCAGCGGCCACCTGAGCGGCGGATTGCTCCTCGCCATCCTGCTCGGCCCGAGCGCCGCCTTTCTCACCATCGCCTCCGTATTGGTCGTGCAGGCCTTCTTCTTTGCGGACGGCGGCCTTCTCGCGCTTGGCTGCAACATCTTCAACCTGGGCATCATACCCGCCTTCGTGGTCTTTCCGCTGGTTTACCGGACCGTGATCGGGCGTGACCCTTCGCGTGCGCGCCTTGGCGTCGGCACCATGGCGGCCGCCTTGGCTACGCTGCAATTGGGCTCCCTCGCCGTTGTGCTGGAGACCGCTTCCTCCGGTATCTCCTCCCTTCCCCTTGCCGATTTCCTGATGCTCATCCAGCCGATTCACCTCGCCATCGGCCTGGTCGAGGGGGGCGTTACCATTGCCGTGCTCTCCTTCGTCCGAAAGGCCCGCCCGGAACTGCTGCAAAGCGGGGGAGGGGTGGACCCATCCGCGGGGCGGTCGCTGGTCCCCGTTCTTCTCGGCTTCCTGGTCTGCGCCGTCGTCATCGCCGGCGGGCTCTCCCTGTACGCTTCCGGCAAGCCCGACGGCCTCGAATGGGCTGTCGCCAAGGTTAGCGGAAAAGCGGTACTCCCTGCGCCTGAACAGGGGGTGCACGGTGCGCTCTCCTGGTTGCAGCAGAAAACCGCCTGGTTCGCCGATTACCGGTTCAAGGGAGGGAAGACGGAAATCGGTGCACCTGCGAAGCTCGATACCGGAGTCACCGGCATCGTGGGGGCGGTACTCACGCTTTTGTCCATCCTCTGCGCCGCCTTCCTGCTCAGGAAGGGAAGCAGGGGAGCCGTAGCCCCGGAAGCCTGATCCGGGATGGGATCGATAGCCGGGGCATTGCTAGATTTGAAGCGGCTGGACCAGCTCGCGGCCGGGGATTCCGCTGTGCACAGGTTGGATGCCCGGGCCAAGGTGCTCGCCACCCTGGTCTTCATCGTGAGCGTGATCTCCTTCGGGCGCTATGAACTCTCCGGATTGATCCCCTTCTTCATCTTTCCTGCCGTACTCATCGCCATCGGGCAGTTGCCCGCCGGATACCTCGCCGCAAAGATCATCCTCGTCTGTCCCTTCGCCGTCGCGGTCGGGATCTTCAACCCTTTCTTCGACCGGGGCGTGCTGGTTCACCTCGGTCCGCTGGGGATCTCGGGCGGGTGGATATCGTGCGTCTCGATAGTGGTCAGGACCGTCCTCACCGTCGGCGCCGCTCTCATTCTCGCCGCCGTGACCGGTTTCCCGGCGATCTGCCGGGCCCTTGAGCGCCTCGGCATGCCGAACGTCTTCGTCATGCAGCTTCTTTTTCTGTATCGCTACCTCTTCGTCCTGACGGAAGAGGGGGGACGGGCCTCGAGGGCGCGGGAACTCCGCTCCTTCGGAAGGAGGGGGCTCAACCTCTCCAGCTACGCGTCGCTTCTGGGTCACCTGCTGTTGCGCACCTGGCAGAGGGCCGAACGGATCCACATGTCGATGCTGGCCCGCGGCTACGACGGCGTCATGCCCGTGGGGCATACTTCGCGCTTCGGGGTGGCAGAGATGCTGTTCCTGTTGATATGGTCCTCGCTCTGCATCCTCCTCAGATTGAACAACGGCGCGCAGTTTATCGGAACTCTGGTAACGGGAATCCTGTCATGAGCCATCACATCATCGAGGTCGATCGCCTGCGCCACGTCTATCCCGACGGAACGGAGGCCCTTCGCGACATAAGCTTCAGCATCACCCACGGGGAGTCGGTGGCGGTCATCGGCGCCAACGGTGCGGGAAAATCGACGCTCCTGCTGCATTTGAACGGCCACCTCTCCCCCAGCTCCGGAGAGATCAGGATAGGGCACGTCCCCATCGACAAGGCGACCCTTCCCAAGGTGAGACGCACCGTGGGGATGGTGTTCCAGGACCCGGACGACCAGCTCTTCATGCCCACAGTGTACGAGGACGTCGCCTTCGGGCCGCTGAACCTGGGGATGAGCGGAGAGGAGCTGGAGAGATGCGTGAGCGGCGCCCTGCAGCGTGTGGAGGCGGAGCACCTGGCGCGGAAGGCCCCCTATCGCCTCTCGACCGGGGAAAAGAAACGGGTCGCCATCGCCACGGTCCTTTCCATGACCCCCGACATTCTGGTACTGGACGAGCCGACCAACGGCCTCGACCCGCATGCGCGGCGGCAGTTGATCACGCTCCTGAAGGAGTTCCACCACAGCAAGATCGTCACCAGCCACGACCTCGACATGGTGCTCGAGGTCTGCGAGCGGACCATAATCCTGAACGGCGGCGTGGTGAGGGCCGACGGTCCGACCGTCGATATCTTCCGGGACGATGCGCTGTTGAGGGAATGCCGGCTGGAGAAGCCGCTTTCGATGCAGGGGTGCCCGGTCTGCGGCGGTAAAGGAAAGTAGGGAAGGTGAAACGAAAAAAGGCCCCGGATCTCTTCGGGGCCTTTCAATAAAGTTCTACGCTATGTGATTAAATCCTGGTAACGTTAGCCGCCTGAAGACCTTTCGGTCCCTTCACGATTTCGAACGATACGCTGTCCCCTTCGGTGAGGGATTTGAAGCCGTCGCCGGTGATAGCGGAAAAGTGAACGAAGACGTCCTCGCCGTTTTCCTGCTCAAGAAAGCCAAACCCCTTGCTGTCGTTAAACCATTTCACAGTACCGTTTACCATTTACTTACTTCTCCCATATTACTTCTTTTAGTTTTGTCCGTGGCAGATCCACCGACCCGGCGTCACAATAATAGTTTGACCGGTAAAAGTCAATCTTTATAATTTTAAATCGTACATAAACCTTTTTAATGTTTACGGTGCCCGGCATGCCCCTGTCCCGTTGACTTTGCGCAAGCGCTGTAGTAGCGTCGTCGCCAGTGGTGCAACAGGAGTGATAGATGAAGATCTGGATAGATGCAGATGCCTGCCCGAGGGTGATCAAGGACATCATCTTCCGCGCCTCGGAGCGGTTGAAGGTTGAGGCCTGCCTGGTCGCGAACAGCGACCTCTCGAAGGCCCACACGCGCCTGATAACTTCGGTGCGGGTCAAGGACGGGTTCGATATCGCCGACGACTACATTGCCGAAAACGCGCAGCCGTGCGACCTGGTGATCACGGCCGACATCCCGCTTGCGGCGCGCATCGTCGAGAAGGGGGGCGTGGCACTCGACCCGCGCGGGGAGCTTTACACCGAGGAGAACGTGGGAGAGCGGCTGTCGATGCGCAATCTCATGCAGCAGTTGCGCAGCGAGGGACTGGCCCCGGGAGGGCCGGGGCAGTTCAGCCTCACGGACCGCCAGCGCTTCGCCTCGTCGCTGGACCGGTTGCTCACCAGGATGGTGCGGGGGTAACCAAATCCCCCCCCTCCCCCCTTTTCCAAAGGGGGGAGACTTTTCATCGTTCCCACGCTGGAGCGTAGGAACCATAAAATTCTTCCTTTCCTTTTTGAGGCTGCGGCGGACACCTGTCATGCCCCGCCTCTTTCCTGTCTCGATGCAGCACATCCCTCCCTTTCTTATCTCATTGCTGTAGCCTCTCAATAGTTGTAAAATATTGACCTCTGTTTCAACGCCTGACGCCGATTCAGGGCGGCGCAATGCCGCTCGCTACCGGTATCCGCCGTCAGTGAATGGCGCTACCGGTCTCTGCCACTTTTGGTTTTCTCCCTCAAAAATACTTTTGTATCAGGCAACAGCTCGTGTTAGTTTAGTAAAATAAGCTGCTGTTTCTAAACCAATCCAGAATTGCGTGGAACTCAATGACAGCGCATTACCAGTCAAGGCTGCCTGAAGAAATCGAGCTGGAGCAAAAGCGCGCCGAGCTTGCTTCGCTGCGCGCGCGCCATGCCGCGGCCGTAGCCCGCTTGCACGAGTTGCGCGAGGAGATTGCCGGTTTCGAGCGAAACTACCAGGAGACCCTGGGACGGCGCATGGCGGAACTGGAGAGGATCGAGGCCGAGATAGCCAGGCTTTCGGGCTGCTACACCGCAGCGGAGCCTGCCGAGGAAGAGAAAGAAGAGGAGTTCGACACCAGGACCTACCGGAAAGGAAGGAGTTTCAGGGCCGACACCGGCACCGGCGCGAAGGGGCGGGTCTGGAAGTCGGATGAGCAGGACATCAAGGCGCTCTACCGGGAGGTCGCCAAGGCGATCCACCCGGACCTCGCAGGCGACGGGCCGGGCTCTCATGTGCGCCACGAATTGATGCTGAAGGCCAACCGGGCCTATGCGGAGGAGGACACACGTACTCTTAGGGAGATCCTGCGCAACTGGAGGAAACACTTCCCCGGGCAGGCCGAGGCGAACGACATCGGCGCCGAGTTGTCCAGGGTCAAGCGGCAGATAGCGGTGGAAGCGCAGGCTTTGCGGGAGGTGGAGGAACAGGTCGAGCAGCTGAGGACGAGTTACGTCTGCCGGTTCAAGCTGCGCGTCGATGAAAGCTTAGCTGCGGGGAGCGACCTCTTCGCCGAAATGGTCTCCGCCGTCGACATGAACATAACCAGGGCCCTCAGGCGTCTTGCCGCGCTCCAGGAGGAGAAGGAGCGGCGGTCCGCCGGTCGGGGCACCAGCCATAAGCGGATCATCCGGTTTCCTTCCGATCTCCCTTGCGGAACCCTTTACCACCGCGACCTTAACTCGGCGAACTTCAGCCAGTGGAGGAAGTCGGGGCCCGCCATCGGCGACCTGCAGGTCTACGCGGACCAGGCGGTGCGCCTGGATATCAAGGAGCAGACCGAGGCGAAGCTGAAGCTGCTGCAGGATCTGCATGCCGACGACCTGCAGGCGCTGTACCTGTATCAGGCGTGTGACGCGGACCTCGACAACATCGTCCACCTGACCGGGCTGGAGGAACTTTACCTGTGCGGCCGGGGGCTCACCGACGCGGCGCTTCTCTGCATCTCCTCCCTCACCAATCTGAAGAGGATCTATCTCTACCAGACTTCGGTCTCGGACCGCGGACTTCTCTATCTCCAGGGCATCCAGGGGCTGAAGGGGCTTACCAGCAGCGGCAACAGCATCACCGACGAGGGGCTTGCCGTCTTCCAGAAGGCCATCCCGGGGGTCAAGACCGTCAGCTTCAAGTGGAAAAGGTAGTAAAAACTTAAAAAAGCAGTTACGCGGAGTACGCGGAGTACGCCACCTGCAGGAGCGGCATTCCTGCCGCGATCAACTGCTGCCATCGCGGCAGGAATGCCGCTCCTACAAGGGAAACTCCCGCGGCAATTGTTCAGATAGATAGGTTCCATGTGGACCGGGTCCAAGGATAGGGATGTCGAATAAATGAAAAAGGGGCTAACCGCTGTCGGTTGGCCCCTTTTTTCGTCTCGCGATCACCGGTTTCGGGTCAGCTTCTACTTACCTGTGCAGGATCTTATCCATGTCCGCGATGAGGTCGTCCGGATCTTCAAGGCCGACGGAAAGGCGCACCAGCGTGTCCTTTATGCCGCGCGCCTCGCGCTCCGCCGGCGGCATCGCCGCGTGCGACATCTTGGCGGGATAGGAGAGGATGCTCTCCACCCCGCCGAGGCTCACCGCGAACGCGGAGAGTTTTACCCCCTCCAACAGCCTCTTGGTCAATTCATAACTGGACAGCTCGAAGGAAAGGACCGCGCCGGGACCGCTTGCCTGGGCGAGGTGCGTCTGGTAACCCGGGTGCTCGGGAAGGCCGGGGTAGTACACCTTCGCCACGTCGGGTTGCCCCTGCAGCCACGATACGATCTTCTTCGCGCTCGCCTGGTGCTCCTCCATGCGTACCTTCAGCGTCTTCAGGCCGCGCAGCACCAGCCAGCAGTCCTGGGGGCCGAGCACGGCGCCGAAGGCGTTCTGGATGAAGCGAAGCCTCTGCCCGATCTCGGCATCGCGGGCCACGGCAAAGCCGCAGATGACGTCGGAATGTCCATTGATGAACTTGGTCCCGCTGTGCAGCACGATGTCGCAGCCGAGTTCGAGCGGGCGCTGCAGGTACGGCGTCATGAAGGTGTTGTCCACTATGGTCAGGAGACCCTTTTCCCTGGCAAGGGCCGCCGCCGCGGGAAGATCGGTGATCTTGATGAGCGGGTTGGACGGGGTCTCGAGATAGAGCGCCTTCGTCTCGGGACGAATCGCCGCCGCTATGGCGGCCGTGTCGGTGGCGTCGACAAAGGTCGTCTGCAGACCCCATCCCTTCAACAGGGTGGAGAGGAGCCTGAAGGTCCCGCCGTACACGTCCTCGCAGACCACCAGGTGATCGCCGGGAGCGAACATCAGGAAGGTCGAGGCGATGGCGGCCATCCCGGAGGCGAAGGCGAGCCCCGTCGCACCCTTTTCCAGCCCCGCCAGCGCCTCCTCCAGCGCCTCCCGGGTCGGGTTCCCCGACCTGGCGTAGTCGTACCTGCCGAAATGGTCCATGGAATGCTGGGCGAAGGTCGAACTGAGATAGATGGGATGGCTCAGGGAGCCGTGTTCCGGGTCTATCGGGTTGCCGCCGTGTATCAGCTCGGTAGCGAATTTCATGCCTGGTCTCCTCCTTCAAAGGCCTGCGCCAGGTCGGCGATCAGGTCGTCCTTGTCCTCGATCCCCACCGAGAGGCGGAGCAGCAGGTGGTTTATGCCAAGGCGCTCCAGCGTCTCGGGTTCTATGTCCGCGTGGGTCTGCACCTGCGGGAAAGTGATCAGGCTCTCGACGCCGCCGAGGCTCTCGGCAAAGGAGATCAGGCGGGTCTTCATCAACAGCTGCTTCACCAGGCGCGGCTCGGTCACCTCGAAGGCGATCATGGCGCCGAAACCTTTGCCGCGGCTTTTCATCAGCTCGTGACCCGGGTGGTCGGGGAGGCCGGGATAATAGACCTTGCCGACCTGCGGGTGCTGCGCCAGCCACCGGGCCAGCGCTTCGGCGTTTTCCTGCTGCCTGTCCAGGCGGATGGTGAGCGTCTTCATGCCGCGGATGGTGAGCCAGGAATCCTGCGGCCCGAGCACTGCCCCGGCGCCGTTCTGGTGGAAGTAGACCTGCTCGGCCAGGGCCGGATCCTTCACCGCGACCAGCCCGCAGACGGTGTCGTTGTGCCCCGCCAGGTACTTGCTGCCGGAATATATGGTGATGTCGGCGCCGAGGTCGAGGCAGCGCAGCAGGTACGGGGTGAGGAAGGTATTGTCGACGATGCAGAGAATCTCGCGCTCCTTGCAAAGCGCGGACAGCTGCTCCACGTCGGCCACCTTCAAGAGCGGGTTGGTGAGCGACTCCACGAAGAGGGCTTTGGTGTTCGGGCGGATCGCCTGGCGGACCAGCTCCACGTCGCTGGTGTCGACGTAGGTGAAGCTGAGGCCGAACTGCTGGAACAGCTTCTCGAAGAGACGGTAGCTCCCGCCGTAGAGGTCCTCGGTCACGACCAGGTGGTCGCCCTGGCGAAAGAGGAACATCAGGCTGGTGATGGCCGCCATTCCCGAGGCGTAGGCAAAGCCGCGACATCCGCCTTCCAGGAGCGCAAGCCCTTCCTCCAAAGCCTGGCGCGTCGGGTTTCCGGACCTGCTGTAGTCGTACCCCGTGCTCTGCCCGAGTCCCGGGTGGCGGAAGGTCGCCGTCTGGTAAATGGGCACCGTTACCGCGCCCGTCCTCGTCTCGCGCTGCAGGCCAATCTGGGCTGCGTTTGTTGCGATCTTCATTTTTTACCTCCAATAGGAAAAGTCCCCTTCCGGGGTCGGAAGGGGACTTTTCTTATGATGGTCCGCACTTCCTTATCTTTCGGAACGTTGTCGTTCCGCAGGATTTGGCACCTTCCCCCTGGGGGGAGGTTGCCGCGACGTCATCGGGCCAGTCCCTCGATCGCTCTAGATAAGTCATGCTATTCGGTTGTCAGGGCTACATCTTGAGTCAAGCGTCTAAAGTAATACTGGATCGCTGCGGTTCTGTCAACCCGAAACTTGATGCTGCCGGTCGGCTATCCAATTTTAAATTCCAGCGCAGGTTCCCCGTCAACTGCGCTGACCAAGGGGTGCAAGGGTGATGCTTCCTTTGGCCGTCGTTACGGAAAAAACGTGGGCCGGACAGTGTCTGGGACGTGCGAAACTGAATCAAAAAGAGCTGTACCACGTTGACACCTGCTAACAACCTCATAACAGACTTCAGCTCATTCTGTACCGGAGTGACTGTCGCGCTGTCTTTGGCAACGTTGAGGCTATTGAGAAAGTTTGTTGACAAAGAAAATTAGTATGCCACTCTTTCAAAAGGTTATTACGATCTTCAAGGGGGAAATCAATGGCAACTTTAGTAGAGATCGCGGCCCAGATTGTAGCATCACACGCGTCGAGCACACCGATGACCTCAGATCAGCTTATATTCGAAATCGGCAAAGTGCATACCGCCCTGAAAAACCTGGAAGCCGGCGAGCCAATAGAGGGATCTGAGGAAATGAAGCCCTCTGTGTCAGTAAAGGACGCATTCAAAAAGGGCGAGGTTGTCTGCATGTTGTGCGGCAAGGGTGGATTCAAGACTCTCGCGCGTCATCTGAACACCGCTCACGGCATGAAGCCGGGCGAGTACAAGAAACAGTTCGGCATCCCGGGCAAGCAGCCGCTTGCGGCCAAGAGCTACTCCGAGGCAAGAAGAAGGATGGCCCTGGACCGCGGCCTCGCCGACAACCTGGCCAAGGCCAGGGGGGTGAGGATGGCCAACATAGAGGCCAAAAAGGCCGCTCCGGCGAAACCGGCGAAACCAACAAAACCGGCCAAGGCTGCCAAGCCGAAAGTCGCCAAGGAACCTAAGGCCGCCAAGGCCAAGGCAACCTGACCGGCATGTTGACAGTTACAAGGAAGCCGTCCTGAAGAAGGGGCGGCTTTTCTTGTTTTTGAAAAGTCTCATCTCCTTGTTGCCAATGAAGCAGGTTCGTGTGACAATGCGGCGCCTCGTTGAGGCGTTCCGGCCGCTCTACCTCCGGTTCGAGGAACCGGCGGAATTCGTAGAGAGGGCGCAGCGCGCCGTGGCGGAGCTTTGATCCGGGAAGGGCGATGGGGGATGGGTGTGCCTATTCATCGTTCCCACGCTCCAGCGTGGGAACGCAAAGGCCCTGACGCTCCAGCGTCAGTTATAGGCTGCTGTCTCTAGAACAGTCAGCAAAGAAAAAAGAAAAACCGGACGCTGGAGCGTAGGAACAATACTTGAGAGGACGCATTGAAATGAAGGGAGAAGAGATCTCGCTCGGCTACCGCCGCTTCGCCCTGGGGCTGCTTCTGGCGGTGAACCTGCTGAACTACATCGACAGGCAGGTCCTTTTCGCCGTTTTCCCGCTGATAAAGGCGGACCTGCACATCACCGACACGGAACTCGGCATCTTCGGCAGCGCTTTCATGGTCAGCTACATGGTGATCGCGCCGGTGTTCGGCTGGCTCGGGGACCACTGGGACCGCGTCAAGCTCGCCTCGGCAGGGGTGGTGGTCTGGAGTTTCGCCACCATACTGGCCGGCTTCGCGCCGGGATACCGCTCCCTCCTTGGCGCCCGTGCCACCGTGGGGGTAGGGGAGGCGAGCTTCGGCACCGTTTCGCCGGGCCTCATCGCGGATTTCTTCGACAAGGAGCAGCGTGGAAGGATCCTCTCCTGGTTCTACGTCGCCATTCCTGTGGGTAGCGCCCTTGGCTATCTGCTCGGGGGCGTACTCGGGCAGAGGTTCGGCTGGCATGCCGCCTTTCTCATGGTCGGGCTCCCCGGCCTCCTCCTGGCCATCCCCCTCTGGTTCCTGCGCACTCCCGCGCGCGGAGGCGCCAACCCCGCACCCGCACACGACCCCGAGAAGAAAACCTCGGGGTACGGCCAGCTCTTTCAAAACCGCGCCTTCGTCAGCAACACGCTCGCCATGGCGGCCATGACCTTCGCCATCGGCGGCCTGGCCCAGTGGATCCCGACCTTCCTGTACCGCGTCCATGCGCTCAACGTGGAGAAGGCGAACACGCTCTTCGGCGCCACCACCGTCGTGGCCGGGATCGTCGGCACGCTCACCGGCGGCTGGCTGGGGGATCGTCTGCAGAAAAAGAGCAGCAAGGGGTACCTGGCGGTTTCGGGGTGGGGGTTCTTCATCGGCGCTCCCTTCGCCGCCTGGGCCATTCTCGCACCGGGGATCTCGACCTGCATGGCCGCCATCTTCGTCGCCGAATTCTTCCTGTTCCTCAACACCGGCCCGCTCAACACGGTGATCATCAACGTGACCAAGCCGTCCGTCCGGGCCATGGCCTTCGCCGTCAACATCTTCTTCATTCACGCGCTGGGAGACGCCATCTCCCCCTCGATACTCGGCTGGCTTTCCGACCAGTGGGGGCTTCGCAGCGCCCTTCTTGCCACCCCGCTGGTGATGGTCCTGGCGGGCGTCTTCTGTTTCGTCTGCGGCAGGTACGTGGCCTACGACATGGCGCAGGCCGAACCGTGAAAGGGGGACTTGCAGTACCGCCCCGGTGCGGTTATTATCCGGTGAGCATTCGCTTCGCCACGCAGCAAATCCCCACGCTAAAATGAGAGGTTCCATGTTTTCGTCAAGGCGCCTGCGCGCTTCACTCAGAATGGTTATTGTCGTCCTGTCCGCCTTCGCCCTTTTCGGATGCGCGACAACGCAAAAGCCTCTTGTCGGTATCGTCCCGGGCAAGAGCGTTGAGACGCTGCAATCGGCCGTCGGCATCACGGCAACGAGCGGCGAGCACAGCACGGGCGGGCGCGGCTACCTCGCCTACAAGGCCCCGGATCTCTTTCACCTGGCGCTGGTTTCCCCCTTCGGCCAGAGCGTTCTGGAAGCCTTCGCGGTCAGCGACCGGTTCACCGCTCTTTTCCCCTCCAAGCAGACCGCGTACAGCGGATACCTCTCCGAACTGCCGGAGACAAGCTCCCTGAAAAGCATGGGACTCCTGAAATGGGTCATGGTCCCCGCGCCGGCGTCCACGGAAAGGGAGAGCACGGGAAGCTCCGGCGACAGGTACTTCTTCGATGCGCGCGGCCTCTTGGAGCGTAAGGTTTCGCCGGAGGGGGACGAGGTGTTTTACGAGCAGTACCGCAACGTCGACGGCGTCGCCTTCCCCGAATCGATCCGCATCGCCAACCGCTTCGGCGCTTCGGTGACCATCTCGTTCGAGGATCCGCAGGTGAACGCCGTCATCGATAACTCGGTACTGACGCCGAACCTCGAAGGGTTCACCGTACTGCCGCTCATGATGTTCAAGGGTATGTGACTGGGGATCGGGAGGGGGGAGTTATCTGCGAAGACAAAAAGGGTGAAGGTTCATTGCAGAAGAAACTGTTAATTGTTTCAACATCTTGTTATGCTTACAGGCAGGGCTGGTAACGTTTCACAGCCAGTACACGCATCTGGACCTGATCCACTGATCCAGTATCTAAAAATAGAGGAGTTCCTGTCATGAGATACGCTGGTTCAGTAGCAATGTTGATCATCCTCTCTTTTCTCACCGCCTGCGCCATGTTCGAGGCAAAACAGCCTGCCAAGCCGCAGGACGTGCCGCCCAAGGTCCTGTCCGTCCCGGTTGGGAAAAACTGGCAGGTGATCGAAGAGCCGCCCAACCTGACCAATGAACGCAACGAGCGCCCGGCGTTTCAGACGGAGCAGTCGGTGCAGCCTGAAGGGGTGCAGCGGCCGGTGCCGACCCCAACGGAAAAGCAGCGCACCATCGAGACCCCGCCCCGTTGAACCACCTGTTTTTTTAGCGGCGGGCTGCGCAGGCAGTCCCGCCTGCTTCGGACCAGTTGGAGATCCCGAGACACTGCCCACCAGACTTCTCGCCGTAACAGAAACCTCGAGGTAGATAATCAGCCAGAGGGGAGAAAATGGACAAAAAAACATATCTGAGCACCCTCGCAGCCCTTGCCACCGTCATTGCTATTGGCCTTTTGGTCCTGCTCGCCGTTCCCATCATTGAGCCTGTCGCCTGGGCCCTCATCATCGGCATCGCCACCATGCCGCATTTCCACCGCCTGCTGAAAAGGTTTCCCAACCGCCCCGGCCGCGCCGCAGGCCTCATGGTCCTTGCCGTGACCGTCTGCTTCATCCTTCCCACCGCGGCACTGGTGATGACCGCGGCGGTGAACGCGCCGGAATGGTACCGGCAGGTGGAGCAGCTGGTCGCGACCATAACCCGGACCGGGACCACCACGCTCAGCCAGATCCCCCAAGTCGGCAAGATCATGTCGCTCATCGACAGTTTCGGCATCGACCTCGCCGGGATCGGCGGTAAGATCGCGGCCGGCTCCTCGAGCTTCATCCTCGCCGCCGCTACCAACATCGCGAAGAACCTTTTCGACTTCCTGTTTACACTTGCCGTAGCGCTCTTCATCCTCTACTTCATCTACCGCGACGGCGACCGTGTGGTCTCCGTCTGCATCGGCAGGCTCGCTCCGAACCCGCGCAAGGCACAACAGTACGCCTCGCAGATCCGGTCCATCACCACGGCGGTGACCGTCGGCACCATCCTGACCTGCGTGACACAGGGTGTCATCGCAGGGCTTGGCTACTGGGTTGCAGGGGTCCCCGCACCCATCTTCTGCGGCACCCTCACCGCCATCGCCGCCCTGATCCCGGTGGTTGGAACCGCCCTGATCTGGGTGCCGCTGGCCGGGATCATCGCGCTGAACGGGTCGTACATGACGGCGCTGCTTCTTGCCGCCTGGTGCATCGTCTTCGTCGGTCTCTCCGACAACGCCATCCGTCCGCTGGCCATCGGCGCTGCCAGCGACATCTCCATCCTTGCCGTGGTCCTTGGCGCCATCTGCGGCGTGATCCTGATGGGCCTTCTCGGTCTCATCCTCGGCCCGGTGATCTTCGCCATCCTCTTCAACATGTGGGACGATGTGGTCTCCGAGGTCGATGCGGCGGAGCAGGCGGACTACCCGTGAATCTAACAACACAAGGGGCTATGAGATGAAGAGATCTACCTTTATGCTGGTGACACTGCTTGCCGCAGCAACCCTGCTTTCAGGCTGCATATTTCCCCACTGGGGACACCACGACAACGGCAAGCACAAGGGCCAGTACAAGAACAAGCGCGGCGTAGAGCAGCACCGCTAAAAAGGCTGCGCTTCCAGGACTTCCCGAGAGTCATGCACCTCCCGGATGGAAGGAGGACGGTGAAATGATCGGAAAAGGAACGTTTCCCTTGCTGAGATTAGTCGCCGGCTCGCTGTTGCTGTTTTTCATCTCGACCGGGACCGTGCATGCCGCGGGACCGGCAGCTTCGGGGTCGCAACCGCTGCTCGCACGTTATGCGTCGATCAAGCCCAAGCTGGAGAAGAACCAGTTCGGGGCGCCGATCCACCTTGAATCGGCCGAGTCCCAGGGTGCGGTGCGGGTCGACATGTACGGGGTCGTCAACTACCCGTTCGACCAGGTGAAGGAGGCGCTGCAGTCGCCGGATGCCTGGTGCGACATAGCGCCGCTGCACATCAACATCAAGGCCTGCACCTACAGGAAAGGCGCACAGTCCCAGTTGACGCTTTACAGCGGTCGCAAGAATTACCAGCCTCCCGCCGACGCCTACCCGCTCACGCTCAGGTTCAGGGTGGTTTCAGAGCAGCCGGAATACCTGGAGCTGGCCCTGACTGCCGACGAAGGGCCGTTTCGCACCAGGGACCACCGCATCGGGCTGGAAGCGGCGCCGCTCGATTCCCGGAGGACCTTCCTGCATTTCAGTTATGCCTACACCCACGGCCCGATGGCGCGCATGGCGATCAAGACCTATTTCGCCACCATCGGCCGCGACAAGGTCGGTTTCAGCGTGGTCGGCGGCAAGGACGGGAAGCTGTACTACATCGAAGGGGTGAGGGGGGCCATAGAGCGCAATACGGTCCGGTACTATCTTGCCCTGCAAACCTACCTCGATGCGCTGAAATCTCCCGAGGACCGTCGCTTCGAACAGAGGCTCAGCCGCTGGTACGATCTCACGGCCAAGTATCCCCGGCAGCTTAAGGAACTGGACAAGCCGGATTACCTGGCCAACAAGAGGCGCGAGCACGCGAACCAGATCACCTGGCAGAAGGGCGAGGGGAGTCAGTGATTGCCATGGCTGACCCGATTGTCCGGTTGAGCGGCATCTGCAAGGGATTCCAGGAGGGGGAACGCGAGCGGGTGGTCTTTCGCGACGCCTCGCTCGTCATCGAGCAGGGAGAGTGGGTTTTCCTTCTGGGGAGAAGCGGCTCCGGCAAATCGACGCTCCTGAACCTGGTGAGCGGCATCGACCTCCCGGACAAGGGCGAGGTGACTGTGGCGGGACGGCCGCTGAACCGCCTGAGCGAGCGCGACCGCACCCTCTTTCGCAGAAACCACATCGGCTTCGTCTTCCAGTTCTACAACCTGATACCGACCCTCACGGTGGAGGAAAACGTCCTACTCCCGCTGGAGTTGACGGGTGAGATCACGCCGGCGCTGCGCGACCGCGCGCGGGGACTCCTCGCCGAGGTAGGTCTCGAGGAGCGCGGCGGGGCTTTTCCGGACCGGCTTTCAGGCGGCGAGCAGCAGCGGGTCGCCGTGGCGCGCGCCCTGGTGCACCGCCCCGCGCTGGTCCTGGCCGACGAGCCGACCGGCAACCTCGACGCGGAGACGGGACAGCAGGTGCTGGACCTTTTCCAGCGGCTGTTGCGCAAGGACGGGGCCACGCTGGTGCTGGTGACCCACAGCAGCGAGGTGGCGAGGCTGGCCGACCGGATACTGACCATCAGGGACGGTCTTTTGGTCGAGGCCCCCCGCCTTCCGGGTGCGGAGCCGTGATCCTGTGGCGCGCCGGGCTGCGCAACGTCCTGCGCCATCCGTGGCTTACCGTGCTTGCCGTGCTCGGTGTGGCACTCGGCGTCGCCGTGGTGACCGCCGTAGACTACGCCAACGAAGCGGCGCAGCGCGCCTTCCGCATCGCCGCCGAAACCGTAGCGGGGCGCGCCACGCACCAGGTCGTCGGCGGTCCCTCCGGCCTTCCCGACCAGGTCTACAAAAGCATCAGGGTCGACAAGGGGTTCCGCGCTTCAGCCCCCGTTGTTACCGGCCATCTGCAACTCCCAGCCAAGTCCGGCGCCAGATCCGGTGCCACCTTCCAACTGATCGGCATCGACCCCTTCTCCGAGCCTCCCATCCGCTCCTTCAGCTCGCAGTTCAAGGACCAATCCGTACTGGCCGACCTGATGGGACGGCCCGGCACGGTGCTCATGCTCCGTGACACCGCGGCCGAACTCGGCATCCGGCGCGGCTCGACATTTCCCGTCGACGTTGCAGGGGTAAGGCGTCACCTGGTCCTGGCCGGGTACATCGAGGCGCCGGACCGGGTCAGCGCCCTTGGCCTTGCCTCGGTCCTCGTCTGCGACATAAGCACCGCGCAGGAGATCCTCGGACAGCCGGGGCGGCTTTCCCGCATCGACCTGATCGTACCCGAGGGGAGAGCCGGGGAGGGCGTCCTCAGGGAGCTGAGGGGGGGCATCCCCTCCGGCGCCGACATCGTCCCGGCAGGGGCGCGGGCCGGAGCGCTCGACCGCATGACCCGCGCCTTCCGGCTGAACCTCAAGGCGCTCAGCCTTCTCGCCCTCGTGGTCGGCATGTTCCTGATCTACAACACCATGACCTTTTCCGTGATCCGCCGCAGGAGGCTGATCGGGATGCTCCGGGCCCTCGGCGTCTGCCGCAGGGAAATCTTCGCCATGATCTGCGCCGAGGCGCTCATGATCGGCGTTACCGGGACCGTCATCGGGATCGGTTGCGGCGCGCTGCTCGGCTCGGAACTGACCCGTCTGGTGACGAGGACCATCAACGACCTGTACTTCGTGATGGAGGTGCGGCGGGTGCCGCTGCTCCCTGCTTCGCTCCTCAAGGGGACGTTTCTGGGTATCGTGGCCACGCTCTTGGCCGCGCTACCGGCCGCCATAGAGGCTACCGGGGCGCCTCCACGGGCCGTGCTGTCGCGCTCCATGGCCGAGGCGCGGCGACGGAAAATGGTCCCCGTCGCGGCCCTTTGCGGGGCGCTCCTTCTTCTCTGCGGGGTCGGGCTCTTCCTTTTCGAGGGGGGCGGGGTGGTCGGCGGCTTTGTCGGGCTCTTCGCCGTCATCGTCGGCTACACCTTGCTGGTCCCCGGCGCGGTCGTGCTGATGGCCGGGGCGCTGCGCCCGGTCCTGGCCGCGCTGATGGGGACCGTCGGCAAGATGGCGGCTCGCGGGGTGGTGGTTTCACTTTCCAGGACCGGGGTCGCCACCGCGGCACTGGTGGTCGCCGTGTCGGCCGGGATCGGCGTCGGCATCATGGTGGGAGGCTTCCGCCTCACCGTGCAAAGCTGGCTTGAGAGCTGGTTGCGGGCCGACGTCTACCTCACTTCGGCAGACAGGAGCGGAGGCCGCTACCGGCCGGCTCTCGGTCCCGCCCTGGTGCAGCGCATGTCAACGTCGCCGGGGGTGGAGAAGATGACGCTGTCGCGCCGGGTGGCGATCGACGGCAAGGACGGGCCGACGGAGATCTTCTCCGTGCAGGTCCCCGAATCCTCCTTTCTCCGTTACCCGTTCAAGGAAGGGGGGATGGAAGGCGCCTGGGAGAGTTTCAGCCGCGGGGCGTCGGTGCTGGTGTCTGAGCCATACAGCTACCGCCACCACGTGCGCACCGGGGGGAGGGTCACGCTGCGCACCAACCGCGGCCTGCTGCAGTTCCCGGTCTCCGGCGTCATCTACGATTACGGCTCCGACTCGGGCATTGTCATCATGAGCCGCGCCGCGTATCTCAAGTACTTCGACGACCCCGGCGTGGACGGGATGTCCTTTTACGCCGCTCCCGGGACCAGCCCGTCCGCCCTTGCCGCGCAGCTGATAGAGAGGGCAGGGGGGGAGAGCGTCACGGTGGTCTCAAACGCCGACCTGCGCAAGGCGACGGTGGAGGTATTCGACCGGACCTTCGCCATAACCGGCGTGCTGAGGATACTCACCTTGGCTGTCGCCTTTGTCGGCATCCTCTCGGCGCTGATGGCGATGCAGGTGGAGCGGGCGCGCGAACTGGCCGTGCTGCGGGCCGTAGGGCTCACGCCCGGGCAGGTCTGGGGCGTCATCTGCGGGGAGACGGCCTTGATCGGGCTCCTCGCCGGTCTCCTCTCCCTGCCGCTTGGCGTCATCGAGGCGCTGGTTCTCATCTACGTGGTGAATCTCCGCTCCTTCGGCTGGACCATGCAGGTTTCCATAGAGCCGGTCTACCTGCTCCAGGCGGTGGTCCTCTCCGTCGCGGCGGCTCTTCTGGCAGGCATCTACCCCTCGATAAAGATCGCCGGGACCTCTCCTGCCGTGGCGCTGAAGGAGGAGGAATAGGATGCGCCGTCTGTTAATCGCACTGGCCGTTGTCGCGCTCGTCCTGCTCTTCATCCGGGCCTACAGGAGCGGGATCAAAGGACCGGATGAAAAGGGAGAGCGGCTGCAGATAAACCAGGTGCTGGGGGGAACCCCGGCGGAAGGTTTCCTGCGGGCAAACGCTCCGCGGCGTTTCATCTTCCCGGAGGATCACGGCCCGCACCCGGGTTTTCGCAACGAGTGGTGGTATTTCACCGGGAACCTGCAAGGTGCAGACGGACGCCGCTTCGGCTACCAATTGACCTTTTTCCGCGCGGCCCTGACACCGCACCCGGCGCCGAGAACCTCAGCCTGGGGGAGCAACGAGATCTTCATGGCTCATTTGGCGGTCACGGACGTGGCGGGGAAGCGCTTCCGCTACGCGGAGCGCTTCAGCCGCGTGGCCCCGGGCCTGGCGTGGGCGGGGGGGCGTCCGCTTTCGATCTACCTGGAGAACTGGCGCGCGCAGGAAACCTCCGAAGGCCCCTTCGGCATGAGGCTCTCCGCCGCGGATGCCGAAATGGCCCTGGACCTGAACCTGGTACCGGTCAAGGGGGTCGTCCTGAACGGTGAGGGGGGATTGAGCCGCAAGAGTGCGGCGCCGGGTAACGCCTCCTATTACTACAGCATGCCGCGCCTGGCGAGTTCCGGCTCAATCCGCATAGGGGGCGAAAGCTTCCGGGTGACGGGCTTGAGTTGGCTCGATCGGGAGTGGAGCACCAGCGCGCTGGAGAAGGGGCAGCAGGGGTGGGACTGGTTCGCGCTTCAACTGGAGGACGGCAGGGACGTGATGTTCTACCGGCTGAGAAGGGTGGACGGAAGCAGCGATCCCTTCTCGGCCGGGACCCTGGTCGCAGCCGACGGCACGACCAGGGAGTTGAAGCGGGAGGAGGTGGAATTGAAGGTCACCGGTTGGTGGACCAGCCCGACAAGCGGCGCCCGGTATCCCTCCTCCTGGCGCATGCGGATACCGGCGCAGCGGATCGACCTGGAGATCGTGCCGCGCCTTGCGGACCAGGAGCTCAACACCGGCTTCCGTTACTGGGAAGGGGCGGTTGCCGTGCGCGGGTTGGGAGGCGCGCCGGGCGGTTCGGGATACCTGGAGATGACGGGATATGCAGCGGACGTAGATGTCGGTAAGTAGTAAGACGGGAGTTTTTACGATAGAAAAATAAAAAGGACCTGGGAAGCAAATCCCAGGTCCTTTGTAATTGATGGTGGAGCTGAACAGGATCGAACTGTCGACCTCTTGAATGCCATTCAAGCGCTCTCCCAACTGAGCTACAGCCCCATCGAAGGAGTCCTGTTTATAGCAAACGGAGCTTTGCGTGTCAACCTTTTTGTCGACAAAAAAATTGAAAGTGTTACTTCAATATTTGTCCCGCCTGCTGCTCCAGATGCCCCTTTGCCTTAACCTTCCGGCTTTGCGTTGTTAAGTCTGTATGGGGAGGTTAGTCCATTGCTCGCATCGAAACGGTTGACTGTGGAAGATCTTTCTCAAGGTGCTCGGGGGCGATGCCGCCGCGCGAAGGAAAGGGTGGGAAGGAAGCTGTAAAATCGCAAAGTTTCTTGACCGGGCTCTCATTTATTGATATAAGAGGGATCTCTTAAACGGAAGAGATATTAAAGACCGTGGTAAGACATGCCGGAGTGGTGAAACTGGTAGACGCACTGGACTCAAAATCCAGCGGGGCAACCCGTGTCGGTTCGATTCCGACCTCCGGCACCATCAATTAATCAGGGGGGTTACGTTAAAAGCGTCACCCCCTTTGTTGTACCTGCTCTACTATATTTTTTGACTACATTTGACTACATTTTGTCGCTTTGTAGAAAAGAATTGCAATATAAGCTGGTTATCTAACCTCGCCGGACTATTTGTCCTATGTAGTCAACCCTGGTCTGATACCCGAAACGGGATTGGTCGTCCAACCTTCTCGACTTCTTCGATGTAAGCAGCCGTTGACGGATGACAGAACTGAGAACGCATGTTCCCTCTTTTTCAAGACTTGCAATGTCTTTCCCATCCATAAGAGATCCTGCTCTCCGACGTATGTGAACCCCAGAGCCCTATCCTGCTTCTGTTGGAAATCGTTAAAACATAGCAGATTTTTGTGGTTTCTCCAGTTCTTTAAAAGGGGGCATGTTCTCCATAAATCAAAGCCAAAAACCGCCTTCGGCTGATCCCATTCCCCTGCAATAGAAACAGACGAAACACGTATTGATTTATGGTAACATGTGGGTTACCATCTACGCATGAGCTACAAGGTCGAAGAATATCTCCGCGAAGACGGGACAAGCCCTTATGAAGAGTGGTTCATGGGGCTGGACACTATCGCGGCGGCAAAGATTACGACTGTGAAACTCAAAATGGAACAGGGAAACCTTTCCAACGTCAAATGGTTCCGGGGGGTTGGCGAATACCGGCTTGATTGGGGACCAGGCTACCGGGTCTACATCGGGCGGGATGGTGAAAGGCTAATCATCCTGCTCGGCGGAGGGACAAAGAAAGGACAGCAAAAGGATATCGAGCGGGCTGTTGCTCTGTGGGGTGAGTTCACCGAGCGAAAAGCCCAACGGAAAAAGAGATAGATTTCAGATTCAGGAGGTATGTATGGCTCTCACAAGAGATTTCAAGGAAACGATCAAGAAGCGGGTGGAACGGGACCCTGATTTTGCCAAGGCGCTGCTCCATGAGGCAATCGATCTCATGCTTGATGGCGATTCCGCAACCGCCAAGCTGATCCTGCGCGACCTGATAAACGCAACGGTCGGTTTCGAGCGCCTGGCCGAAGAGGTCCACAAGCCGAGCAAAAGCCTCCACCGGATGCTTTCCACCTCCGGCAATCCAACGATGGAGAATCTTTCGGCCATCTTCGCCACCATCAAGAAGGCCCTGCACGTCAGGATCGACACGACCGTTACTGCCGCGTAGACCTGCCGCAGCAGGAGGATGAACATGTTCGAAAACCAGTACAACGAGGAAATGGAGGCCGAGGTGAGGCGGCTAGAGGCGAAAAAAAGAGCCGCAGACGCCAGCCACCCCGAATGGGACAATGCCTGCGAAATCTGCGGCTGCGAGATTCCTGGTGTTGTCGAAAAGCACTGCAAGGAATGCGGCAGGTGACGCGCGCCTGCTGCATTCCGCCTGTCTAGAAGTCGGCCTTTATTTGAGGTCGACCGTTAGGACCTCGGACTTCTCGCTCTCGAGCCCGTCCTGGTCCTGCGCCGCAATCTTCAATTCCACCTTCCCCTTGAGCCCGTCGAGATGGAAATAGGTCCCGTAGACGGTCTGCAGCTTCTGGAAGATCCCCACGAAATTCTTCTTGTAGACGACGTAGCGCAGTACGTCCTTCTCTGGATTCGCGTCCCAAAGCACCACCTTCTTGCCGTCCTGTTCGGTGACGACAACCTTCCCGGGAACGGCGGGTTTCGGCTTGGTAGCGCCGGTTACCGAGGTGGAGATGGCGCTCTCGATCTTGAGGGCGTCGATCCCTTTTACCGCGTAGATGTAGGAGCCTCCGTCAACGACGGCGCTGTCGAGGTAGAAAGGTTCCTTTACGATCTTCAGTCGCTGTACCTGGTTCTGGCCCACGGGTCCTCGGTATACCTCGTATTCCTTGAACTCCGGCGCGCTGTCCCAGGTGAGGGTAACCTTGCCCGGCAGTCCGCTGCTCGCCTTGAGGTTCCTGGGCGAGGGGAGCGCAGCCCTGGTGGTGGCCGAGACGGTCTCGCTGGGGAGGCTTTCGGAACCGGCCGCATTGAAGCAGCTGACGCGATAATAGTAGGTGGCGCCGTCGGAAAGGGGGCGGGTGCCGTCGCCGATGAGGGACCCAAACTTCGAGGCGCTTCCTTTCTCCGCGGCCATCTTTTCGTCCAGGTAGCTGTTCTTCTTGTAGGGGATCTCGGCGATCTTCACGTACTCGCCGTCCTTCTCCGTGGAGCGGTAGAGATAGTACCCCCTGATCTCGTCCTCGGGCGCCCCAACGCCGTTCCAGCTCAGAGTGACCCTTCTTGGCTCGTTGTCGGATGCGGTCAGGCCGGCAGGGGTGGCGGGACGCTGGCGGGTGGCGGCGGGGACCGGGCCGGACTTAGGCGTCTCTCCCTTTTCGAGCTGCGCGGCGATACTGTACCAGTAGGTGACGCCGTCCTCCAGTCCGGAGTCGAGGTACGAGTCGCTGCTCCTCCCCCTGACCTGGCCTACCTTCTTGGACTCCTGGTCGGCCCCTTTGGAGCGGTAGATGGCGTATCCTTCCACGCTCTTGCTTTCGTTGGGAAGCCAGGAGAGCTGCACCTTCCTGATCCCTCCGACGGCCCTGATGTCGCTGGCTGCGGGCGCGCTGCGCGCCTCCAGGATCGACGAGAACTCGCTCTCCACCATTTCGGGGTTGTAGGCGGTGAGCGCGTAGCTGTAGACGACGCCGTTTTTCATGTCGCTGTCGGTGTAGCTTACGGCGGAGGGGGAGACCTTGGCGATGACGCGGAACTCGGACTCGTCCGGTGCCTTGCGGTAGATCTGGAAGCCGTTGGTGATCAGGTTCCGGTCGCTCCCGGAGTAGGAACGGCTGTACCAGTTGAGCTGCGCCCCGGCAAGATCGGACTTGATCTCCATGAAGATGGGGGGAAGCGGGGCCGGTGAGGTCCTGCCGACGAACGCCTCGGTCGGCTCGCACTCGATCCCGCTTTTGCTGATCGCCTTCACCTTGTAGTAGAAGGTCTCGTTCAACTTCAGGTTTTCGTCTGTGTAGCCGGGCTTGGTGGTGGTCGCTATCTGCACGAAGGAGCCGTTGGGGCTGTTGGCGCGCATGATGGCGTAGCCTGCGACCTGGGACGACTCCAGGGGGGACCACTTCAGCTTGATGCTTTTGGGAGTGCCGCTGATGGTCAGGTTGAGCGGACGAGGGGGGGGCGGGGGCGGAGTCGGTCCCACGTTGAACCCCTTCACCTTGGCGACGATCTTCTCGGCAATCTCCTGCAGCTTTTTCGGGGTCTCGAACTCGGGTATCCGGAATGTTTCCGCGTAGTAGGAGCTGCGGGAGCTGGAGCCGACCACCTGCAGATCGATCAGGGAGGCGCCCTCGACGCGGCTTACGCTCCCCACGACGAAGATGTCGAACCCCGCCCGGTTGGCGACGTTGTAGAGAGCGTCCTTGGAAAGGGTGGTGAGCGTCACTGCGTTCTGCGTCAGGACGTTCTCCACTTTCTTCCTCTCCAGTATCTCGAAATAGTCGGTCCTTTCTATATTGTTGAACAGCTGTGTAGAGATCGCCTCGGTAAAGGAGATGGCTTCCACGCTTTTTGCCACCAACGGGTAGAAGGCGAGCTTGGGCTTGGTCTTGAAATCATCGGCAAGCGCAGTGGTGCTGACGAGCAGCATCACAAAAAGGCAAAGCGCGGCGATTCTTCTTTGCATCGGCTATCCTCACTTCAGTTGAATAATGCATCCCTGCGAATTGAAAAGAACATGGACTTCAGTACCGCTTCGGCTTTATCCGCTACTTCTTTAGCGTCTCCTTGCTGTCCGCGACCGCAGCAGGCGCCACCGCCGGGACCGGGGCAGGCGCCGCCGCTTCGGTCGGCGTCGGCGCCGGTGCCATTTCCAGTTTCATCTCCTCCTTTTTCTCGACGACTGCGGGCGCAGGGGCGGGGAGGGCAGGCTTTTCCGCCGCTGCGCGTTCCAGCACGGCCTGGTCGGGCGGAAGCTTGACGGCCAGCGGTATCTTCGTCTGCGGGGCAGCCTTTTGCCGTGATGCCTTCTCCGCCGAGGAGAGGTCGTCCACCGGTTTCTCGTTGGAGAGCGCCTTCAACTGGACCTCTATCTCGTTTCTAGCCTTCTCGGAGATCTGGCTCGGGCTGTTCTTCACCTCTTCGGCGGTGATGGCGTCCATGTACCTCTCGATCACCAGTTCCGGGTCTCCCTTGCCCTTCAGCGTCTCGGCGCTGTTCGAGTAGAGCACCTGCAGGTTCTGGAAACGGGAGAGGACAGCGTAGCCAAGCTCGGCGATGACCGACTCCACCACCTGCTCGAGGAGTTCCGTGTCGGAGGGGAGCTTCAGCTCCTTGAAGGGTATGTTGGCGAACTCAACCCCCTCGGAATAGGTGTCGGAGACCTCGAGTTTCTTCTTCAGGGTCTTGGTGATGATGACCTCGCCTTCCTCGACGTCGATGACGCGGAAGGAGACGCTCACGTTGGCCGTCTTCTTGTGCGTGGCGACCTTGTACTTGACGATCTCGCGGATCTCTTCCTTGACGGACTGCGGCGGCGCCGGACCCCTGTCCGCCCCGCTCCTGCTCTGGTTCTGCCACTCCTGGTAGGCGGGGTTGGGGACCGTCTTGGTCCCGACCACCGCGTTCACCATCTTCTGACCCTCGTCGATGTTCTTCTCGACGCTGTAGTTGAGCACGCTGCCGAAGATGAAAACGTCGGTTCCCTTGAGCTTCCCGCCTTTCTTGGCGCTCTCGATGTCGTAGAGCCCGGCCTGCCCAAGCTCGATCTCCTTCAGGAGGGTGCCGAGGACGTCGCGCGCCAGTATCTTGATGTCGCCGCTGGAGTTCCTGGTCAGGTAGGAGAGGAGGTTGTCGGTCACGATGCGGCCGGCGTCCTGGCTGGCGGACGGGCTGCTGAAATCCATCAGGGCGATCTTCTTCACCACGCGCTGGCGCAGCTTGTCCTTGAGGGCCTGGGACTTTTGGAGGATCTCCTTCCGGCCGGAAAGCTTCAGCGCCTTGTCCTGCCAGGTCAGCGCGTTGCCCAAGCGGTTCAGCTCCTCGTACGCCTCGGCGCGCTCCAGCATCGCGGCCACCAGGCGCTCCTTCAGGTCCTGCGCCCTGGGTGTCGTCGCGGCGTCGGGATCGAACTTCGTGGTGGCGAGATAGTTGTTGTAGGCGCTGAAAAGGTTCTTGCGGGCGAGGTCCTGGTCCGCGTTGGTTATCAGGGCGCCGGCCGCCTCCTTGTAGAGCCTGTCGATGGTAGCCAGCATCTCCTGGTTCGGATTCAGGGCCTTGGCCTTCTTGATGGAGACCAGGGCCAGGTCGCACTCGCCGCGCTTCACGTAGGCCTGTGCCTTGTCGATGTAGCTCGTGGGGGTGTTCAGGAACTTGGTCTGTTCGATGAGGGAAGCGATGCGCTGGTTGTCCGGTTGGAGCGACTGCGCCTGCTCCAGGGACTTCACGGCCCCGGCGTAATCCTCCGCGGTCTGCTGGCACTCGGCCTCCTTCAGGTAGAAGGCGGCCCCTTCCTCCTTGGCGTGGGCAAGCTTCGCCGCCGTGTCAAGGTAGCTCGGGTAAAAGGAGCTGATCTCGCTCAACTTTTCCACCGCCTGGGACCATGTCTTGGCTTCCACCGCCTTGGACGCGGCGGAGTAGAGCTGCTCGGCCTTTTTCACCATGACATCCATGTCCGCCTTGATCGAGGTGGACATCCCCTTGGCGACGGGGTTGGCGGGGTCGAGGGCGAGGGCCTTGTCGACGGAGGTGAGCGCCGCGTTGAGCTTCTCAAAGTTCCCCTGTCCGGACTCCAGGGTCGTTTTGGCGCTCTCTATCTGTATCGCCACCAGGGCTTGCCTTGCCGCCTTGTATCCGTCCTTGTAGGAGCTGTTCCCCGGCTCCTTGGCCAGGGCGTCCTCGAACATGGCGATGGCGTCCTCGTAGCGGTGCTGGCTCTGCAGGCTGAGGCCGCGCTGGAAACTGTCTTTTCCGGCCTGGCCGGCACATCCGAAAACGGCCGCGATCACCAGCACGGCGGCTCCCCGCGCTATAAAGCTTTGACGCATGTGGTACTCCTCGAAAGGTTATTTCTTGCTTATCTGCAACTCGACTGTATTGGCGGAGAGGGAGGTGATCTTCACCACGCCCCCCTTGAATTCCATGTTGCTGATCCCTGCGGCGATCTCCTTCGCGCTGCCGGTCACCTCCAGGTCCATCTTCGCGGTATCGCCGCTGAACCCGCGCTGGTAGACATCCTCGACCTCGTCGATTTTGTCCCTCAGCTGGGCCTCGAACTCCCTCAGATCCTCGTAAGTCAACCCCGAGGCGACCAGCTTGACGATGCCGGAGCGGAGCACGCGGCGCTTCCATTTTTCCAGGATCTGCTTCTGCAGCTTGTCGGCCAACTCGCCCGCGGCCTTTTCCAGCGCCTGGGCGCCGCCGGCGGCGGGGTTCACGTGAGGAACCATGGCCGTCGTGGTGAAGGAGGCCAGGACCTCCCCGTTGTCCGTGTTGATCGCCCTCGCGGAGACGGTGGCCTGGCACGGCCTGAAGTTGGTGCCGCCGGCTCCCGTACCACCCGCCTTGGCGTAGGCCTGGCCGATGATGGCGACTTCGGCCTCCCCGGAAGCGAGGATCTTGACGGCCATGTCGTTGGAGATGTTCGCGTACAGCTTGCCCGAAAGTCCCTCCTGTTTCAGGCCAGCCAGGATGGAGTCGCGGTCCACGAAGTTGAAGTCCTTCTGCAAGAGGCGGGACACCATGGTGTTTTCAGCCACCCCCATTTCGACCACGCTCCCGCCCCACCAGTACGAGGGCTTGTCTTGCGTCACGCTCTGCTCGGAGAGGAGCATCACGATGCGCGGCTTCCCCATCTTCTTCATCAGCAGTCCGTGGCTGTCCAGTCCCTTTTCAAGCTTCGCCTTGGATACCAGGGCCTTGATGTCGACAGTGCAGGCGTCCGGCTCGCAGCCCTCTTTCACGATGCTGTACTTCTTTATGTATCCGGCGCTCTGGGAGGATATCTTGTCCCTGATCATCTCGAAGTTGTTGACCACGCTCTCCGATTCGACCATGACCCCGACCGCCTGTTCCACCGCCCTGCGGAAGGCGTTTTGCAGGGCCGTTTCACGGGCGACATCCTTCTTGCCGTCGACTATGCTGGCGTATCCGGTCACATCCAGGTAATCGGATTGCCCCCCCCACGCGAGGCACGGGAGGATCAGAAAGAGCAGTGAAAGCATGACTTTTGATTTGACGGACATATTAGGCTCTTCTTGAGATAAATTTTGGCAAAGATACGAGATTTCGCGTCCACTTTCAAGGCAATAGTGCAGATCTAAACCGATATTCCTTCGAAAGTGGTCAGAAATGCCCAAATATATTTCTCAGCGATATTTGACGGGTTTTGGTGTTTACAATGTTCATTTCGATCTGCAGGAAGCGTGGCTCGGGTAGGGGGGCTCGGGTGGGGTGTAAGGGTGGGTACGAAAAAGGCCCCCCGTGCGGGAGGCCTTACCGTTTACGCGTCCGTTGCCGGTGAGGGTGCTAGATCTGCAAACGCCGCTCGGCGCAGCTCCAGTCGATGTTCTGGAAGAAGGAGGCGATGTAGTCGGCCCTCTTCAGCCCGTAGTCGGTCATGAAGGCATGCTCGAAGACGTCCATGATCAGGATCGGGACGCAGCAGGCGGGGTGGCCGGCATCGTGTTCGTTGATCCAGAAGTTTTGCAGCCGGCCGGTGGTGGTGTCCTGGTACAGTATGGCCCAGCCGATCCCCCGCATCGCCCCGACTGCCTTGAAGTCCTGCGCCCAGTCGTCGAAGCTGCCGAAGTCCTGGTGTATCCTCGCCGCCAGGCGCCCGTCCTTGTCAATCGGCTTGTTCCCGCCGAGGTTGTCGAAGTAGCACTCGTGCAGCCGCATCCCGTTGAACTCCCAACCGAAGCGCCGCTTCATCTCGGCGAATGCCGGTTCCGAACCCTTGCCGTCCTTGCGGAGCTGGGTGAGGGTCTCGTCCAGTGTGTTGGTGTTTTTAACGTACCCCTGGTACAGGGTGAAGTGGTTGTTGAGAAGGGTCTCGCTGAAACCGGGCATGCCGATCAGCCTCGAGTAGTCTTTAGCCACGAACGCCGCCATAAGTCTCTCCTTTTGTTAGTTATTTTGGACAGTTGCCTGGGAAAAGCACTGCCCAATTCTACCGGAAAGATTAGTGGTGTCAAATGGGTGGCTCGGGGACAAGGGAGGAGGAAGTTTAAGGCAGACGCGGCGGGGAAAAGAGAAGGGGGCGAGGCAGGTCGCCCCCTATGGCAGGACAGGATCTACATGACAACCTAAAACTTGTAGTTGACGGTTAGCCCGGTCATCTCCTTGCCGACCTGGGGCAGGAGCGTGAGCCGGTTGCCTAGCTTGTCCTTGTCGTCCTTGTGGTAGCTCAGGACGGCCTTACTCACCAAGTAGCCGACGGCCGCGCCGAAAAACACGTCGGAACTCCAGTGCTCGTTGCTGTAGACCCGCGACAGCGCGGTCAGCGTCGCCAGTCCGTAGGCCAGCGGCGCCACGTACGGGTTGTTCTTGTATTCGTCCGCCACCACGGTGGCAACCGCGAACGCGTTGGACGAGTGCCCCGAGCTGAAAGAGACGTTCTTGGCGAGGCCCACCGGACCGTCGAAGGTCATCGGTATATCCCCCACGTTGGGGCGGTGCCGGCCGGTCAGGGTCTTGAGGCCGGTGGTCAGTGCGCCCGAGATCGTCAGGCTCTCTAGTGCAAGCAACGACACCCGGCGCGCCTTGCTGTCGTCGGCAAGCTGGCCGTAGAGGTAAAAGGCGCCGACGGAGGGGAAGATGTAGAGGGGTTCCCCGATCGCGTTGCCGACCTTGGCGAAACGGGATGCGACCGAGCTTTGGTTGCTCTGCGAGAAATCCCTGATTCTTCTGTCCACCAGGAACAGCGCCCCGGTTCCTCCCAGCACGAGCCCCGCCTTCATCCAGTCCTTCGACTCCCAGTGCAGCGGCGAGTTGATGATTTTGCCGGTGTCGGTGAAATACCCCTTGAGGTATTCCATGCTCAACTCGTCGACGTCGGCGTAATTAGCCGGATTCCGTAGAAGTTCCGCCGTTTTCCTTTCCACTCCTGCGCCCGGGCCGACAGTGGAGGGTGACGCCACGGCGGCAGCGCTCCCGACCACAGGATCTGCGCCGGCCGCCGGCAGGGATGCCTCTGCATGGACGGGACAGCTTAGTTGTAAGGTGCACAGTAGCGTTGCCGCCGCGATTAGTCTCCTCACCATCTTGAACCACTACGACCAAGCATGCTCATTGATTTCCTTTCCGGGGTTGGGTTGGTCCTCTCCTGTCCGAATGCAACGGCATGATAATTTGATCAAAATCAAAAAACAACAGTAAAACAGTTATTTATTTCTTATTTATTGAAGCGTTACTTAAGAAAATGCTTGAGGCGGGCGGGGCGGGGGGAGAGGGAGATGAACAGGCGATAATCTTTTTCATTGACCGGTCGGAACAGGACCGCTAAAGTGGCGATTTGCCCCTCGCCCCCCGCCGCTCGGCTCTTTCAAGGAATTTGCGCCCGGGAGGCCGGGTCCATTTTTCTTGCACATTTGCCGGGTAATCTGCTCCAGGATCGCAGCTCTCCGGACGGGTTTAACATCCGACGGGTGCGGTAACGTCATCATCCGAGGTGAATTAGTGAAAAAAATCATAGGCGCCTTGTTGCTGCTTTCGGTCATCGGTTTGGCCGGATTCTTCTACTTCAGGCAACCCCCCAAGGCCCAGTACAAGACGCAGAAGGTCGAGCGCGGTTCCATCGTCTCCACCGTTTCCGCCACCGGCACGCTGAACGCCGTCGTCACCGTGCAGGTCGGTACCCAGGTCTCCGGTACCATCTCGAAGCTCTTCGTCGATTTCAACTCGCCCGTCAAGAAGGGGCAGCCGATAGCGCAGATCGACCCGGCCCTGTTCACCTCGGCGGTGCAGCAGGCCCGCGGCAACGCCCTCAACGCCGAGGCGAACCTCGCCAAGGCGCGGGTGACCCTCGCCGACACCAAAAGGACCGTGGGGCGCAACCGGACCCTGCTGAAGGAAGGGATCGTCTCCCAAAGCGACATGGACGTGGCGCAAACGGCGTACGAGTCGGCCCTGGCCGGCGAGAAGTCCGCGGAGGCGGTCCTCATGCAGACTCGCGGAGCCCTGAAACAGGCGGAAACCAACCTCAACTACTCGACCATCAAGTCCCCGGTCGACGGCATCGTCGTCTCGCGCAACGTCGACGTGGGACAGACCGTCGCCGCCTCCTTCCAGACCCCGACCCTCTTCACCATCGCGCAGGACCTGACCAAGATGCAGATCGATACCAGCGTCGACGAGTCCGACATCAGCAAGCTGAAGGTCGGGCAGCCCGCCAATTTCACGGTGGACGCCTACCCGGAGCAGCAGTTCGCGGGGAAGGTGGTCCAGATCAGGAACGCGCCGGTGGTCACCCAGAACGTGGTCACCTATGTCGCCGTAATAGGTGTCGGCAACAAGGATCTCAAGCTCAAGCCCGGGATGACGGCCAACGTCTCCGTGGAGGTGCAGAGAAAGGACGACGTCCTGAAGGTCCCGGCCGCGGCTCTCAGGTTCAAGCCGAAATCGGACAAGGACGAAAAGGGTGACAAGGGGCGCAAGGGGGGTGGAACCAAGGCTCCCGGCTCCAAGGGTGGCGCTCCCGCCGGCAAACCTGGAGGGGCCAGGGGAGGCGAGAAGGGAGGCCCGTCACAGACCGTCTATCTCCTGAACGCCGAAGGGAAGGGCGTTCCGGTTTCCATCAGCACCGGGATCGCCGACGGCAGTTCCGTCGAAGTGGCAAGCGGCAACGTGAAGGAAGGGGACGACGTCGTCGTGGAGCAGGTCCTGCAGGAGAAGAAGAAAGCGAGTTCGCCCATGGGGCCGAGGTTCTAGATGAGCGAAGTGGTCCGCCTTACCGACGTGGTCAAGGTCTACGAGATGGGCGAGGAGCGCGTGGAGGCCATGAAGGGCGTTTCCTTTGCCGTCACCCGTGGGGAGTTCGTCGCCATCATGGGGGCCTCCGGGAGCGGGAAATCGACCTGCATGAACATCCTCGGCTGCCTGGACGTGCCGACCAGCGGGGTCTACCTTCTCGACGGGACGAACGTCGGGGATCTCTCCCAGGATGCCCTGGCCGAGATCAGGAACAAGAAGCTCGGCTTCGTCTTCCAGGGGTTCAACCTCCTGGCGCGCACCACGGCGAGCGAGAACGTCGAATTGCCGCTGGTTTACGCGCAGGTCCCAAAGGCAGAGCGGCGCGCGCGCGCCATGGAAGCGCTCGAGCGGGTGGGGCTCGCCGGGCGCGAGGGACACTACTCCAGCCAGCTCTCCGGCGGGCAGCAGCAGCGCGTCGCCATCGCCCGCGCACTGGTGAACAGCCCATCCATCATCCTGGCCGACGAGCCGACCGGCAACCTCGATTCCCGGACCACCGTGGAGATCATGTCCATCTTCCAGCAACTGAACCGGCAGGGGATCACCATCATCATGGTCACCCATGAGCCGGACGTCGCCGAGTTCACCAAAAGGCACATAATCTTCAAGGACGGGCTGATCGTCTCCGACACCCCCTTTGCCGCCAGGAGCGCGGCTGCCGCGACAGGGGAGGGGAAACCGTGAGCACCTTCCTGCAGAGCCTTCTGATCGCCGTCCGCGCCCTGCGCGTCAACAAGATGCGCGCCCTTCTCACCATGCTCGGCATCATCATCGGCATCGCCGCGGTCATCGCCATGGTGGCCATCGGCGCCGGCGCGAGCAAGATGATTGCCGACCAGATCTCCAGCATAGGGTCGAACCTCCTGCTGGTGCTCCCCGGATCCACCACGAGCGGCGGCATGAGAAGCGGCGCCGGCTCCACCCAGACCCTCACCTACGACGACGCCAGGGCGATCAAGGCGGAATGCCCGTCGGTCGCAGCCGTCGCCCCCAGCGTGCGCGGCAGCGGGCAGGTGGTGTACGGCAACCAGAACTGGTCCACCGTGGTTTACGGCGTCACCCCGGAGATGGTGGACGTGCGGGACTGGACCATCGTCTCCGGGCGCAACATCTCGATGTCCGACGTCGACGGCGCCACAAAGAATTGCTTGATCGGGCAGACCGTCGCTGATAACCTGTTCGGCGCCTCGGACCCGGTGGGAAAGATCATCAGGATCAAGAAGATCCCGTTCACCGTGGTCGGGCTCCTGGGCAAGAAGGGGCAGTCGCCCCAGGGGCAGGACCAGGACGACGTGATCTACGTGCCGCTTAGGACCGCGCAGCGGAAGCTTCTCGGGAGCCAGTTCCCCAATATGGTCGGCTCGATCATGGTTCAGGCCAAGAGCGCCGAGGTCCTCGATCAGGCCGAAGAAGAGGTAAAGGCCCTGTTGAACCAGCGCCACCGCATCGGCCCCAGCCGCGAGGTCGACTACACCATCAGGAACCTCTCGGAACTCCTGGCGGTGACCCAGCAGTCCTCCCAGGTCATGTCGATACTCCTTGGGGCCGTCGCCTCCATCTCGCTCGTGGTCGGCGGCATCGGGATCATGAACATCATGCTGGTGTCGGTGACGGAGAGGACCCGCGAGATCGGCATACGCATCGCCATCGGCGCCAAAAGGCGCGACATCATGCTGCAGTTCCTGACCGAGGCGGTGCTCCTCACCACCTGCGGCGGGATCATCGGCATGCTCTTGGGGGTGGCGGGGGCGCGCCTCGTGGCCTCCCTCGTCGGCTGGCCCACGCTGGTCTCCGTGAATACCATCATCATCGCCTTTGCCTTCTCCGCCGGGGTCGGCATCTTCTTCGGGTTCTACCCGGCGAGGAAAGCGGCATCGCTCAACCCCATAGAAGCGCTGAGATACGAGTGAGAGCTAAACCGCAGTTGAAAGGACCGCACCAATGAAGAGAACCAGGAAGACTGCCGCCTTCGCCCTTTGCTTGCTGCTGACAGCTGCCGCGCCCGCCATGGCGCAACAGCCCCCGCTCAACCTGACGCTGAAAGAGGCGATCCGGCTGAGCTTCGAGAGGAACCTCGATCTCAAGGTGGAACTCTACAATCCGGCCATGGCGGAGGCCGACATCCGTCGCAACCTCGGGATTTACGACCCGCTTTTGTCTCTGGGCGCCGACTACAGTCGCAGCAACAGTACCAACACCCTCAATTTCAGACCGCAGGCGATCGACCAGGCGACGGTGAACGCCAGCGTGAGCCAGCTACTCCCCACCGGCGCCTTGGTCGGTGTGACGGCCCGAAGCGGCTGGGTCAGCAACTCAGCGAAATACTATTCCAACGCCCTTGACTTCACGCTCAGCCAGCCGCTTCTCAAAGGGTACGGGAAGGAAGCGACGGAGCTGCAGATAAGCGTCTCCCGCTTCGGCAAGGAAGGGTCCATCGAGAGGTTCAGGACCAGGCTCTCCGACGTGGTGGCCCAGGTCCGCAACGATTACTTCAGGCTATACAACCTGCGCGAACTCCTCATCGTGCGCAAGACCTCCCTTGCCCTCGCCAACAGGATCCTCGACGAGACCCGGGGGCGCGTGAAGGCGGGGGTGCTCCCCGCTATGGAGATACTGAACGCGGAATTCGTGGCGGCTACGCGGGAGAAGGAAGTGATCGACGCCGAGAGGGGGGTCCGCGACCAGATGGACGTGCTGCGGGTGACCCTCCAGCTCGATCCGGGCGCCGAGATAGTCATCGTCGACGAGCCGACCCGCCAAAGCTATGGCGTAGCCGAGGACGACGCCATCGGGCGGGCGTTCGCCAACCGCCCGGAACTCGCGGCGCAGCGGAGCTCGGTGAAGATCAACGACCTGCAGCAGCGCGTCGCCAAGAACCGCACCCTCCCGGACCTGGCGCTCACCGCCAGCGTCGGCACCGGCGGCTTCGATCAGCGTTTCGCGAGGGGGCTGGAAAAAACCGCGACCATCGACGAGCCGAGCTGGGGCATAGGGATACAGGTTTCCTACCCGCTTGGCAACCGCGCCGCCGAGAACGATTACATCAGGAACAAGCTGGCCCTGGAGCAGGCGCAGACCCAGTTGCAGAGCCTGCAATCAGTGGTCTCGAAAGAGGTGAAGGCCGCCATCCGGCTGGTCGGCTCCAGCTACAAGCAGATCGAGGTGACCAACCGAGGCAGGGCCTACGCTGAGGACAGGCTGCGGGCCTTCGAGAAGAAGAACGCGGTGGGGCTTGCCACCACGAAGGATGTTTTCGACGTGGAGAACGACCTGGTCACGGCCAAGGGGAACCAGATCCAGGCGCTGGTCGATTACAACAACGCCATCACGCAGCTCTGGCGGGCGACCGGCGAGATCCTGGACCGCGAGGGTATCCGCGTCACCGATAGGCAGGCCGATCCGCTTTACCAGAAGATGAAGTAGGGAAAGTGCCGCCTCCGTTTGCCTCCCGCATTAATCACGCTACAATTGGCTGGTGCTAATGTGAGGGTGTGGAGGTGGTTATGCCGAGTGTGCGCTATGAGCATGTACACCAGATAAAGTTCACCGCGGTCGGCGCCAGGACGATCGGCGACCTGATCCATGACTTCGAGGAGAACCTGCAACTGTTCAAACGTTGGGAGGAGAAGGGGATCAAGCTGGACCCGCACGGCGTGGGGAGTAACTACGCCATCTTCTACACCGACGATGAAGAGATAGCCAAGGAGGAGGGATTCGAAAGGATCCGCACCGAATCGGGCAACCCTCTCCCCAGGCGCTGAAGCGCCCGCCTCGCTTTCGAAACTTTCGCTTCCAAGATTAGCCCCACCTGTGCCATACTTTGCCTGTCGCGCCGCCGTCTCATGAGAACGCGGCGCAATAACTTTCAAGGTCCAAAGGCAAAGATCGAACATGTCCCATCTGCACCGTTTTTCCCGCACCGAACTCCTCGTCGGAACCACAGGGCTCAACAAACTAAAGGGATCCACCGTCGCCATCTTCGGGTTGGGCGGGGTAGGGAGCTACGCCGCCGAGGCCCTCTGCAGGGCGGGCATAGGGCGTCTGGTCATCGTTGATTTCGACGACATCTGCCTCACCAACGTCAACCGCCAGCTCCACGCCATGGACGGCACCGTCGGGAAAGCCAAGGCACTGGTCATGGCCGAGCGGATGCGGCTCATCAACCCGCAGGCAGAGATCATACCGTACCAGGACTTCTACGCCGCCGAGAACAGCGACTTCCTTCTGGCCGACCAATACGACTACGTGGTCGACGCCATCGACCATATCACCAGCAAGCTGCACCTGATCCGCACCTGCCGGGAGAGGGGAATTCCCATCATCTCCAGCATGGGGGCCGCGGCGAAGGTCGACCCGACCCTGATCAAGGTAGGCGACATCTCCGAGACCACCAAGTGCCGGATGGCCAAATCGGTGAGAAAACTGTTGAAGAAACAGGGGGTCGAGAAAGGGGTGAAGGTCGTTTATTCCACAGAGGAGTACCGGGAGCAGGAGATGAAGGACGGCGGCTGCAAGGGGAACTGCATCTGTCCCAACAAGGACGAGCAGAAGTTTTCCTGTGAACACCGGCGCATCATCCTGGGGAGCGTATCGTACATACCTTCGATCTTCGGGCTGACCATGGCCGGCGTGGTGGTGAACGACCTGCTGGCGACGCCGGCGTAAGCCGCGGCCGAACCGAGACGAAACAAAAGTGCCCGCGAGACTGACCGCTCACGGGCACTTTTTTAATGTGATTACGGGCTTCCCTCACCCGGCCTGCGGCCGCCCTCTCCCGGAGGGCGAGGGCTTACTGATTCCCTCTCACGTACCGAAAGGGCTTACTTGATCCCTTCGCCCTCCGGGAGAAGGTGCCCCGCAGGGGCGGATGAGGGCGTTGCCACGAAGTGCTGAAGCGATTGCGAGCACCGCTCCCGCATCTGCAGCGCATTCCTGACCGCGCAGCCACCTCGGCAGTTGTTGAACATGACGAAGGTAAGACGCGTCTTCTCGCTCAGGCGCACCGCCTCGGTTGCGATCTCATTCAACTCCGTCTCCCGGTACAGGTACTCGTCTCCCGCTGCCGCCCGCGCCTGCCACTCTTCCGCGTTGCGGCCGTGCAGCCTCAGGTACGCTACTGAGGTGGTCGCCTCGGGATGGAAGGGCGCTGTCGCCAAGGTCCCCAACTGCGGTTCGTCGCAGGTTATGTAGGTTATCTTGTGCTCCCGCAGGAACGAGAACAGGTCGTCGCGGTGCCGGCTGGTGAGCCAGCTCCCGTGCCGGAACTCGACGGCGATGGGTGTTCCCGCCATCAGCTCCTTGCAGTACAAAAGGTAGTCCATGTTGGCGTTCTTGTGCCCGAACCAGGGCGGGAACTGGAAGATCACGAAACCCATCTTGCGCACTTTTTTCAGCGGCTCCAGCGCCGTCAGCATCGCACTTGCCATTGCCCTGAGTGTCTCCGGATCGGATACGTGGAGTTCCTCCCGGTCCCGCTCCGGCTCCGGGAGCATCCGGCGCAGTTCCTCCGGGAGCCGGCGGGGATCGATGGTGTGACCGGTCAGGGCGCCGTATGCCTTCAGGTGGAAGAGGAATTGCTCCGGGGTCCGGTCGGCCCATGCCTTGGCCATCTCCATGGTCGGGATGGCGTAATAGCTGCTGTCGACCTCGACGGTGTCGAACTTCCCGGAATAGAACCTGAGGCGTGCCTTTGGAGTGGATGCTCCGCTCGGATAAAAGACGCCGCTCTCGACCAGGCTTTTTTCCGTCCAGGAGCAGGTGCCGATTCGGATTTTCCCTGTAGTCATGGCATCCTCCCTTTCGCAACGCCCTCACCCCAACCCTCTCCCGGAGGGCGAGGGAGAGCTGGTGAGAGTCGAAATAGCTGGTGCCCGAAAACAATCGTGGCCGTAGGAGCGGCATTCCTGCCGCGATCACCGCCCCGAGGGGCTTGGATCCCATCATAGAAACAGGAAACCAATGGACCGATCTTCCAAGAACCGACTGAACCACCGCATGCTGCAGCATTTTGCCGGGGACACCCTGTTCGACCGCATCGCCAGGGCGGTCTGCCGCGCCGGCTCCCTTCCGCGCAAGGAACTTTACGAGGCGTGGGAGGTGGCGCGACGGGTGCACCGCCGTTTCCAGGGGGGGAGGGTGGTCGACCTCGCTTCGGGGCATGGGCTGTTGGCGCAGATCATGTTGATTCTGGACGGCACCCTTGCCGGCGCGCTTGCCGTCGACCTCCGCATCCCTGAAAACGCTCCCCGGCTCGCCGAAGAACTTGCCGTCGATTGGCCCGCGCTATCGGCGAGGTTCAGCTTCCTGGAAAGTGACCTTGCCAAGGTCGCTCTTTGCTCCGAAGACCTGATCGTTTCCGCTCACGCCTGCGGCGGCTTGACCGACCTTGTCCTGGAGCGGGCGGTGCAGGCCCGCTGCCGGGTCGCCGTGCTTCCCTGCTGCCACGATCTGCGCAGCGCCGATCAAGGAGGGGTGCAGGGATGGCTCGACGGACCTCTTGCGGTCGACGTCACCAGGGCTGCCTGGCTCCGCTCGCAAGGCTACCAAGTCTACACGCAGACCATTCCCGGCGACATCACGCCGAAGAACCGTCTTTTGATCGGAGAGCCTTTAACCTGAGGCCTTAAAACACGACGACGTTGAGGGCGTAGTTGATTATGGACAGGACCAGGCTGAAAAGGAGCGCCCACCAGAACCCTCTCACTTCGAACCCGGGGACGAGGGCGCTGGTCAGCAAAATGAGCAGCGCGTTGATCACGAAGGTTAAAAGCCCCAGGGTGAGGATGTTGAGCGGCAAGGTAAGAAGCAGCAGCAACGGTCTTATGAAGACGTTGACGAGCCCGAGCACCAGTGCGGTGACCAGGGCGGCAAAGAAGCCGGAGAGCCGCACCCCGGGCAACAGGTAAGCGGTGATCACTACGGCGACCGCATTGACTATCCACTTGATAAGTAAGCCCACTTGATACCTCCCTGCTTCTTGAAATCACTATGGGGGGATGCCCATGGGTAGCGCCAACGGTTTCCCGGATTAGCACCAACCATCTGCCAACCGCCACCTGTAGGAGCGGCATTCCAACCGCCACCTGTAGGAGCGGCATTCCTGATGGGCTCGCAAATTCGATTACGCATCCAAGGCAAGGCAGCGGCCGGCCAGGAACTGACTACGGCGCAGGTCTTGCCAAAATGTAGTGACAACAGTCTTCAGCAGATCTTTGATACGTGAATAGG
>Ga0209212_1000898_pt1 | contig 53935 bp, 58 predicted proteins | sample RifGroC2_FD_183996 | JGI IMG/M metagenome (GOLD analysis project Ga0209212, IMG submission 183996) | Groundwater microbial communities from Rifle, Colorado, USA - Groundwater C2 (SPAdes) (version 2) | ecosystem: Environmental > Aquatic > Deep subsurface > Groundwater | place: Rifle, Colorado...
GTCAAACGAGCCGATATCGTGATATGTAATTCTAAGTATTCTCAAGGCGAAATAACAAGGATATACGGTAGAAAGTGCGAAATCGTATATCCAGGGGTTGATACACAATATTTTAAACCCTGTATCAATAAAGAGGATTCGATTCTCTGCGTGGGTGGAATAAATACTGTTAAGGATCAGCTCTTCCTTGTTGAAGCCCTCAAACCCATCCTTAACACATACAAACTCGTTCTAGTTGGACAAGGCAAGAGAGAATATATTGATCAAGTAAGGGAAGCAAGCGGAAATAGTCGCAATCTTATTATTATCCCCCACGTCACCGACCGAAAACTAAAAATCCTATATTGCAGATCGTTAGTTACATGTATTTCAGCCCACAATGAACCATTTGGACTTTCGTCTATTGAATCTCAATCGTGTGGCACTCCCGTGGTATCTGTATATGAAGGTGGGCCCAGAGAAACGATTATTAATGGGAGGACTGGTTATTTCTCAAGAAGAGACGTAAGAGAATATCGAGATAAAATACTGCTAGCAATCAAGAATCATAATAAGTTGGGTAAGTCAGCAAGAAATAACATCGTCAAACAATGGTCTTGGAGCACCACTTTAAAAAAATTAGACATCTTAATTTGATGAAAATATTTATCGTACGTGGGGGGTTTTTGAATCCGTTTGAGTTACAAAATTACGTTCCGTTGAAGAAAAAGCACGACATCCAGGCCGTGTCTTCCAAGTATCCAATTTCGGACAAAATAGATCTACCTCTAATTAAACTCTGGTCTCCTACAGATATTCCGAATATCCCATTTAAATATCCAATTCTAAATCGTCTGTTCACCGACGCGCACCAGTTATTCGGTCTGGAAAAAATAATAAAGGGCGCTGACATAGTTCATGTGGCCGAGACATATTACGGCTACACTCACCAAGCCATCATGGCTAAGAGAAGGGGATTGGTAAAGAAAGTTGTCAGTACGGTTTGGGAGATAATTCCTCACAACAACGAAGGCATCAGGGGAAGAAAGAAATTCAAGAAATTAGCCAGAGAAAGCATCGACCATTTTATTGCCGTTACCGATTTAGCCAAAAGCGCCCTAATCAAAGAGGGGGTTCTTCCGAAAAAAATTTCGGTCATTAGAGTAGGTCTAGATCTAACAAAATTCAAACCAAGCCTAGTAAAGAGTACCAAGCGTGACCTTCACCTTCTTTGTGTGGCCAGATTGGTCCCGGAAAAGGGAGTTGAAGATTTATTAAGTGCTTTTATAGAGCTTTCCAAAAATATAAAGAATGTTCATCTAACCTTTGTTGGTGACGGACCGTTGAAAGCCGATCTCTCCGGATACAAAAATGTTCATGTTAAACAAGTTTCCTATGGAAAAATGGCCAATGAATATCGCAGGGCAGATATTTTTTGTCTTCCCAGTCGACGGACTAGAACCTGGGAAGAGCAGTATGGCATGGTCTTGATCGAAGCTATGGCTTGTGGTTTACCCATCGTCACTACCGCCACCGGAGCAATACAAGAAGTTTGTGAGCACGCGGTACTATATGCCAAACCGTCAGACCCTCACAGTCTAAAAATTAATCTCGAAAAGCTTCTTGGAGACCAAAAATTAAGAGAAAAGCTGGGCCATCTGGCAAGACAGAGAGCCCTTCAAAATTTCAACCAACTTCAAGTCGCCAAAAAGATTAATGTCGTGTACCAAAATTTACTAAGGCATTAGCTCGAAAATTCTTTAGCAGATGGTATAGGTGTCTCAAAATATTTACCGGATGTTTAATGAAGTCAATATAATATCTTCTTTTTTGTTCCAACTTAAACATCAGAATCAGATCATATAGTTCTTTTTTGGTTAACGTTTCAGAAAGAATGATGGCCCTTTCGTGATTTTCCAAGAACTCTACATTGAGTGTACCCCAGTCCATTTTTTCACTCACCATTCCCCGTTCTTTTGCGTAGTCCCAAATCGGCGTGCCCGGTAGAGGGGTAAGAACGTAAATTCCAAAACCGCGTAATTTACTGTCTTTGATAAACCTAAAAGTTTGTAGTATCTCTTCGCGTGTTTCGTTAGGCGAGCCAATAATGAAGGAGGCACTTGGTTCGATTCCGTATTTCTTAAAGATGCGGATAGCTCGCATATGATCTTTAATGTTTACGTTTCCGCCTTTGAGATAATCGAGAATTCTGGGAGTACCAGATTCCAAACCCATTGATACGCCTTTTACGTTTAGTTTCTTTAGTAGCTTTGCCATGCTTTCATCAATCAAATTAGAGCGCACAGCACAGCTAAAAGAAAGTTTCCCTAGTATCTTTTCTTTTCGCAAGAGTGAAACTATTTCTTTGATTCTTTGTTTGCTGACAATAAAGAGATCATCCCAAAAATCAATTTCCCGTACGCCATAATTTTCATATAAATCCTTTATCTCCGCGACGACATATTTTGCCGAGAAAAACCTAGTTTTATTCCAGAAACGTGAAGAGGCACAAAAAACACATCGATATGGGCAGCCTCTGGAGGAAAATACGTGGGTACATTTTTCAATTTTCATCAGATCCCTAGCCGGAACAGGAATCGCGTCCATGGGCATAATCGGGGCGCGGACTTCGGTCTGCACCACTTTTTTTCCATCCCAAAAAGCCAAACCCTTCAGTTTCTTTAAGTCGCTTATCACGAACTTTTTTATTGGCAAAAAAATTTCCAGTAACTCCTTGATTGCTTCTTCACCTTCTCCCAGTACCGCCACGTCCATATCTCTGGTCATACTGGATGGTAATACCGTCACATGGGTACCTCCCACCAAGACCGGAATCTTGTGTTTCTTGGCGATCTTGGCGTACTTCACGGCGAAGTTAAAGTTTTGAGATACTGAAGTGATCCCGACAATATCCGGTTTGTAACTGCGGATCGTCACGGCTACGTCACGGTCAATAATCCTAAAGTCAATCAGGTCGTTTCCATATTTTTCCCTTAACGAACTTACAAGATAGCCAAGGCTCAATGGAGGCAGAGAGGTTTGCAAAGATTTTGTGATATCAATGGCATTTATCAGTAGAAATTTAATTTTCATATTTATCCTCCAATTCTACATCAGCCCTAGGCTAATTAGTCTATAATTTACCAAGATGTCGATCAAAGAAAGTTTAATCAAAAATACAGGTTTCAATCTTGCCGGCTATTTTTATCTTCTCATTGCTAGTTTCTTTTCCGTCTCGACACTACTCAATAATTTAGGACGGGATGTTTTTGGAGTTTACCTTTTTCTGGTTTCATTTATCTCACTATCAGCTGTCTTTGATTTCGGAATTTCCAACGCAGTCGTCAGAAAACTTTCTCTCCCATCTACCACAGCAGAGGAAAGAGTCAAAACCTGGAAGACTTCATTCTCGATATTTGTCACCTTGGCTCTTGTCTTGTCTGTCGGGGTCATCCTAATGCTTCAATATTTATCCCGTGTCATGCCCATCTTTGCTCATGTTGATACAAATACAATGAATTTATCGATTCTGGTTTTGTCTTTCATCGCGTTCGTTAACCATATCAACATACATTTGTTAAATTTGCCTCAAGCCGAGCAAAGATTTGACATTTTCAACTCCAAGACCCTACTAGTCGGCACCGCTAACACCATCATTTCCGCCGTCGTCTCTGGTGTATTTCCAAATATCGCGGTTTTGTATTCTGTCCAGCTATTATTCCATCTTCTGACCTGCATTTATATGATTTCATATTCATGGCGGTTCTTTCCTGGCAAAAGCTTCGCTCCCTCTTATGACAGGAGGACTGGACGGGAACTTTTTTCATTTGGTTTGAGAAATTTTATCGGTACTCTTGCCGGCCAAGTCGAAAATCAGTTCAGCAACTTCATTCTCGGTGCTATGGTTTCTGCGAGAGCTATCACAGCTTTCAGTATTCCCCAAAGTATCGTTGCTAAGGGTGCCGGTGTTATTTCTCAGTTTGCTCAGGCATTCTTCCCCTTAAGCGCCTCTTTACTTGAAAGAGATCGCATCAAGAAGTTAAAGTCTCTCGTTCTTGGAGTTGAAGGTCTTACCCTGCTTGGAGGGATCCTTGCCGTGGTTCTGTCTCACTCTATTGGCCAATCTTTCCTTATATGGTGGTTAAAAGACCAAGTGGTTGTAGAAACCGCATTTCCGGTTTTAAAGATCCTTAGTTTCTACTTTCTGTTAGTTTCGCTCACGCCGGTTCCGACCGCCCTACTTCAAGGTCTCAATAAGCCCCAAATCCCCTCGTTTTTCGGTGTTCTAACTGTATCGGTAGAAATATTGCTATCGCTTTTCTTGGTGCCTCTTTATGGAGCCGTTGGTGTCGCTTACTCTTTCCTTTTCAGTGTTTGCTTTACGGTGCCACTTATTCTGATTGTTACCTGGGTTCAGCTCGACCGAGAAATCAAGAAACTTGCTTTGCCACGGTAATAAATTGAAAGGCAAAAAGTGAAGGGAATTTCTTTACGAGACTATATTGCCACGAAGCAGGTAGTCTGTCGCTAATTTTATATAGAAAGGGCACTTTACACATTCCGTTCGTCGGTATTACCTTCAGGCTCTTAAAACCGTTCTTATTTAGTAATTTGCCGATACTATTTATCGTATAAAACCTCACGTGAGTATTATCCAGAATCCCTGTGTCTGAATAATCAAATCGACCCGTGAGAAGCATCCAGCGGATTGAAGCATGGGCAATATTTGGAATAGAAATAATTACTTTCCCGCCGTCCTTAATATGTTTTTTGATTATCGATAAAATATTTTCAGGGTGAAGCAAGTGTTCCAGCACATCCAAAATAATCACGTAATCGAAATATTTCTTTGGTACGGACAAATTCTCCGTTTCGTCTAGATTGCAAACTACCACTTTTTTGCAATACTTCGCTGCTTTTTTGGCCGCCTTCGCATCGTTATCCACTCCCCAAGTTTCACATTCTTTGTTAGATAGTTCCCGAGCAAAATAGCCGGTCGCGCATCCAATATCAAGAACCCTGCTACCTTTATGGATCAGATCAAAGGCAAGTTTATGAACTTCGTACTTGTTATTATTAAACTCATCATAGCGGTATTTCATGGTTTTGGTTTAGAAGAACTCTATCTCCTGTCTAAAGTGAAATTCGGCCACAGCTCGTTTAATGAATTTGAAAAAATCCTGAAAACGATGGATATATGGTTTATGAACAGAAATTGTGGCGATATTATTTTTGAGTGACTTTTTAATCCTCCTCAATAGCTTTTCATCATACTTTTTCATTCCCACCAGAATAATATGCTGGGGATTAAGTTTCACCTCGTCGTCAAAAGGGGGAGATATTGCTACGGTTAGCTTACCCTTCAACTTCTGAAAAAGGAGGTTTAACCCATAAGGTGTATATCGAAAATAATCGGACGGGTGCTTGTGAATAGGAAAATTTTGCTGACTGGAGACAATCGTCACACCTGTTGGCTTGAGTACTCTCTCAATCTCGGCAGAAACCATCCAGGGCTTGTCGGCATGTTCCAAGGTCTCCAAACAAAGTACCAGATCAAAGGAATTGTTAGGAAACGGCAACTTGTTTGCGCTGGCTACGATGTCTACACCAGGACCTTCCTGCATATCCAGCCCAATAAATTTTCCGGATGGAAACAGCTCTCTTACGTTTGCTAAGTCGTTTTGGTTCACTGCCTGTCTTGAGCCTATCTCCAAAATCTGCCTAGGATTTACGATATCGCCACAAATTATTTCAATTGCTGCTCGAAGTGGCTTGGTCATTGGGTTAGAATATAGCAGATGCCAGAAAAATTATCAGCCGTCATACTTAACTACAAACATCCTGACGATACCACCAATTGCCTTCGTGCGCTACAAAAAAGCACTGGGGGAGACCTGGTGGATTACTATATCATCGACAATTCGCCTCTTCCAGAGGTGGAAAGGGGATTCAAAAAAAATTTTCCCAACATTCACTACGTAAGTTCACCAGCCAATCCTGGTTTTGCTGCCGGAAACAATCTAGCCATACGCCAGGCCCTAAAAGCTGGATCAACTCACATCTTGATCATCAATCCTGATGCAGCAGTCGGGCGTAATTTCTTTCGTCCACTCCTCAAACATTTTTCCGATAAGAAAGTTGGCATTGTGGCACCAGTCATATATCATGAGCAAAAACGCCGAAAAATTTACGGACTGGAAGGCAAAGTCGACTGGAAATATGCCAAGCCGGAGCACCGGAATTTATACAGTCTCAAAAAATTGGAGCCTATTGTTTCCGATTTTGTCACCTTCGCTTGTGTCCTAATCAGCGCCGACACCTTCAGGAGAGTCGGTCTACTCGACGAAGGCTATTTTATGTATTTTGAAGATGTCGACTATTGTTTATCGGCTGGGCGAAGAGGCAAGAAAATTATTCTTGATCCTTCGGTGGTAGTAGCCCACAACACCTCGTCATCGTTCAAAAGACCGACCCAAAAACTTTTTATCAGTTTCAAAAGTCATCTTCGGTTTATTAATAAATGGCTTCCTCCCACCAAACGTTTAATTCCTTATCTTTATGCACTATCCCTCTACCCCTACCTTTATCTGCTTTGGTCTTATCACTACCTAAAATATGCAAAACACCGATAACGGACGAATAACCAAATTAGATGGTCTGCGAGGGCTATTGTCATTGGTTGTTGCCCTGAACCATTCTTTCTTGGTTGTGGCCATCCCGGCTTATGCCAATGTCTGGGGCCAAAACTACCTGGTTTTCCAGAACCTCCAGGCCAAGATCCAACAGTTGATTATGCTCATCGGCAATGGAGGAGCCGCCGTGACAATGTTCTTTCTTCTTTCCGGCCTTGTTCTTGGCCAATCCATGTCGCGAGTTGAGTTTTCCTTCAAAGGATTACTTAGTTTCTATACAAAACGCATTTTGAGGTTATACCCCGTCTATATTTTCATTATCTTAATTACCGCAATATACATGAGAGTCGGTTTCCGCTATCAGATGTTCCCCTTTGCCTCAGACTGGTATCTGTGGTGGATGAATTTCCAAATGACCATTAAAGAATTAATTTACAATTTTTTCTTTATCCATGTTTATCTTGGGGGAGTAACCTGGACTTTAAGAGTGATTTTAATCGCCTCATTTATTTTTCCCGTTTTCTATCAAATATCCAAAAAACCTGGCCGATTAACCAGTCTGATACTTTCTCTATTTTTAATTATCGCGAGTTTTACTATCTTTGACATTAACGGTTTCAGAGATTTACGTTACTTGTATATGTTTTATCTCGGCTTGATCCTTCCCAAGTTTAAGAGTCTTTTTGTGGCTATTCCCAGTTGGATAATTTATTCTCTCGTACCCTTCAGTTTGATTTTACTTCTGGCCATTCGTTACACCACCGACGAATACTTTGGTGGTCTGGTCGAAAGCATTATTTCATGGTTCATAATCGGGATCATTGTTTACAACGGCAAAACAAAGATATTTGATTTCCTAAACCAAAAAACCTTCCTATTTTTCGGGAAGATTTCCTATAGTCTCTATTTGGTTCATTTCACCGTTCTATATATCCTGGCGAGATTGATGTTTAGTTGGTTGCCGAACCTTCCCTATTCCGGCTCCTATCTTCCGATTCATATGGCTCTTTTTGTACTGTCTCTATTCATAGCCACTTTGGTTTCTCTCTTTGTGCATCACTATATAGAGATCCCTTCGTTGCAGATGGGTAACGCTATTAACAGAAAATTACAAAAATCATGAAAATATCCGCGATTGTTTTGTCAAAAAAACCGGAGGTAAATCACTTTTTATTGGAATCACTTTCTTTTGCCGACGAAATCCTTATTATCGTAGATTCCAGTTCTCGTCATCGCGAGCGTAGCGTGGCGATCCAGAAGGGGGATGGATTGCTTCAGCTCGAATACGAGACTCGCAATGACATTAAGAAAAAAAATAAAATATTCTTTCATCCCCTCATTAACGATTTTTCCTCGCAAAGAAATTTTGGACTTCAGAATGCCAAAGGAGACTGGGTCTTGTTTGTTGACGACGACGAGTACGTTGGGACAGAACTTAGAAAAGAAATAACAGAAGCAATTAATCTAGACCAATATTCCGGTTTCTTACTCAAACGGCAGGACGTTGTCCATCACCAGCCGTTAAGACACGGAGAAACCGGGAACATCAAGATTTTAAGACTAGGGCGTCGCCATTCGGGTAGATTTAATAGACAAGTGCACGAAAATTGGGACATTGAGGGGAGAGTGGGGGAGCTCCAGTCCCCACTTTACCATATTAAAGACCATTTTGTATCCGAGTTTATCCCTCGACTCGATCAATACGGTCAGATTGATTCAAAGATTCTTGTATCAGAAGGAAAGCCCTTTTCCTGGTTTCGTTTACTGGTATACCCTATGGCAAAATTCAAACTTAATTATATTTTCAAGGCAGGATTTCTGGACGGCACCACCGGTTTGTTTCTGGCCTATTTAATGGCTGTTCAATCACTATCTATTCGAGTTTTTCAATGGGAAAACAAAAACTAAGCAGTTTGTCATTGCGCGTCGCCTTAGGCGAACGAAGCAATCTCATATTATTTGTAATTCTAATACCCATAATTCTTTTGTTGGTCCTTAACTTTATGTTGGTTTTTACCCCGGAAATGGGGTTCGATGCTCTTTGGTATCATTTGACGCTTCCCAAGTTGTGGCTTCTTAAACATCAGTGGTACTTTCCCGGTGGTCTTCTCTATTATTCTGTTATGCCACGTCTGGCAGAGACAATCTACATTCCCCTTCTTCAATTATTTGGCACCGCCGGACCTAAGATGGCCCAATATTTAGCTGGAGTGGGAACCGCGGTTTTCATTTGGAAGATTCTGTCGGAACACAAAATATCCAAGGCTATGAAGCTTGCCGGAGTTTCACTTTTTTATTGCACTTGGCTAGTCAGTTGGCAGTCAGGAAGCGCGTATATCGATTTGATCAGAACTTTATTAGAAGTAGGAGCACTTTACTATAGTCTTCGTGGTTCATGGAAAATCGGGGGTTTGTTATTAGGTTTAGCCATTGGCACCAAGTGGTTTTCACTCGGATCGTTGGCAATTTTTTCAATAATTTTTGGACCACAGATAATTTTTCCGGCTCTTTTGGTATCTTTTCCCTGGTTTATTATCGCCTATCACTTCACCGGCAATCCAATTTACCCAATATTTAGCGGAGTAGTCGAGAATTCGCTTACCGGTATCGGAAACGCGTTTAAGCATATTTTGTTGGCACCTTACTATCTAACACACCCCTTTGACGATTTTATCTCCCCGATCGTGGGATTGGTCTTTATTTTGGCATTGCTTTCTTTAAGGGTCAAAAATCATGTTTTGCGTCAAATCTCCTTGTTGGGGATATTGGGGACGTGCCTTACCATGTCATTGGATCCTCCTTCTTCTCGGTATTTTCTACCTTATTTGCCTGCTCTAGTCATCACTGCGGTTATCTTTGTCGACTCACTTCGCCGTCCTGTCTTTAAAAAGACATTTTTGGCCCTCGTCATTCTCTCTGGCTTTGTTGTTTTATCCCTTCGCCTGATTGCCATGGCCAAGTATATTCCGCTATTATTGGGCTCGATGGATCGGAATACGTTTTTGACCAAATATTACGGCCGATTACCTGGAACCTTTTTGGATACCGATGGTTTTGTGGCACATCTTCCCGAAGGCAGTAAGATATTGGTGGACAAGCTTCATAACCTGTATTATTTTCCTCGAGACTTTGACCATTCTTCTTGGGTTTCAGACACGTCTGGTTATGATTACCTAGTGACGGTTGGGGATGACCCAAACAAGATAGCTGGTCAACTGCTTCACCAAAATAATTTACAAATACAAATATTCAAACTGAATAAATGACTTATTTACTATTAATTCTCAGTCTATTGGTTTGGCCATTTGGTCAACTCCTGGCCTTCTCTTGGTACGGACTTCCGTTTACCATCTACTTATTGGATTTGTCAGTATTCTTACTTACTATTTCCATTTTCCTTCATAGAGAATCGGGAAAAATTGTTATCCGGGATCCCTTGTTTAAGCCGTTAATGTTATTTAATCTTCTGGCGCTTCTCTCCCTGTTGTTTAACCTCCGGTCGTTGCCGTCTGGAGGGGTGGTTTATGCCTTACTCTACCTGGTTCGCTTATTTATTTATCCATCGATATATTTTGCCGTCAAGCTTTTTCCGGCCAAAAAAATCATAAGATCCGTTATTTTTTCTTTTTCTTTCTTCTGTATTTTAGGTATCCTCCAATATCTATTTTTCCCCGACATGAGATATCTCAAACAGGTTGGGTTTGACGACCATTATTTTAGGCTCATCGGATCTCTTTACGATCCAAATTTTTCCGGAGTCCTTTTTGCCGGAGCGGCTCTGGTACTTATCTACTTGGGACATTGGCACGTGGGTGTTTCTCTGATCTTGTTTATGGCACTTACTTTCTCCCGAGCTTCGTACTTGTGTTTTTCGGCGGGTCTTTTCTACTTGATGGTAAAACGAAAGCAATTCTCACTCATTCTCTTTCTCGCGGGTTTGTTGGGGATAATTTGGCTTACCCCCAAACCATTTGGAGAAGGGGTCAACTTGCTGCGCACTTTTTCGATTTTCTCTCGCTTTGATAGTTGGTCTATGGGGGTAGAGCTATTTCTCAAGAAACCTATCTTTGGCTGGGGGTACAACACCCTAAGAAGTTTGACCGGTGCCCGATACCAGATAGATAACAGCTACCTTTATGTCTTGGCCACTACTGGTCTACTTGGCCTACTTGCCTTTATCAACTTGATCCGGAGGAGTTTTTCCGGCTTAACCTATTCCCAAAGAATTTTTATCTTCACCATTCTCCTTCACAGCCTGTTTAATAATAGTTTTTTCTATATCTGGATCAATTACTCTTTTTGGCTTGTATTGGCACTTCCTCTTAGGGCGTATAAATCAAAGTAATCACTTTCTCGGTCGAGTTGCCCGCCTTATCTGATGCCACCGCCTTTATTTCATTATTTCCATTCAGTAGTTGGATCCGTTGTACAAAAGTTCCATCTTTCTCGACCACCACAAAAGAAGTATTTATGATTATTTGGGAGTCATTTTTGTTAGTCTCTCCTTTAATGTCGACAACTTGGTTGTTTTTACCGAAGAACTCTGTACCGTCATTTGGCGAAGTTATCGTGATTTCGATTGGTTTACGGTCAAGTTGAACTATTTCCACCTCCGAAATACTTATATTCCCAGCCTCATCAGTAGCTCTTACCTGGACTCTGTTCGAGTCAGCATCAAGAGTGACGATAGATGAGAAAGATCCGTCTGCTTTAGTTTTGTCCGTCAACGAAATACGGTCATTTACCAGAAAATCCAAGGAGGCACTAGCTTCGCTATACCCCTCTACCAATAAGGAAGCGCTGTTGGTAGCCTCTGGTAGTGCTGATAGTGTAGGTGTCTGTGGAGGAATTACATCTTTGTCAATGTTTTGTCTTGGCGCGCCATCACCAGCGACCACCCCGATAAAGAAGGGGATGCCCCACTTGAACAAAACAACCACAAAGATTATCGAGAGAAGAATATAATATCTGGATTTGCTTTTTTCTTTACTTTCTCGATATTTGCCCGCCATACTCTCTATTCTAGTACAAAATACATCGTCATTGCGAATCTCGTATTCAGAGCCCTGCCTGCCGGCAGGCAGGTGTGGCAATCTCACTCCACCTAGACTAAAATCTATTCATTGCGGGATTAGTCGCCTCATCGGCGACCTGCCGAAGAGGCAGGTTCATCGGTAAAATTTATCATGTATTATTCATATGTTCTTTATAGTCTCAAAACAAATAGGTTGTACACAGGTTTTACTGAAGATTTGAAGCGTAGATACAAGGAGCATAATAATGGTGAGGGAGGGTCGTATACAAAGAAAAACAGACCATTCATTTTAGTCCATTACGAAGCATTTATATCAAAAAAAGATACCCAAAAACAAGAAAAATTTTACAAAAGCGGATATGGTAGGGAGGTTCTTAATGATAAAATTGCAGGTAGTCTTGATGAGATAAAAACTAAGCGGGATTAGTACATCGGTAGTATGCCACCTTCCCAAGGTGGAGAGGCCGGTCCGATTCCGGTATCCCGCTCAAATGTTTTGTAAGATAGTATACTTATAGATATGCTCAAAGCATTGACACTACTGGGTTTGTTGGTGGTGGTGTCATTGGCGATAATTGGGGAAAGAAGTAAAAAACCTCCTTTGATTAATGGCGAAAATCCTCAGAGCTACACGGCTCCCACGCCAGCTACTTTAGGCGCCGCCACGAACGCCTCGGACTCTTCTGGTCTAAACATTTATCTTGATAAAATACAGGAGTTCCAAGTGGAATACCCCGGAGATATCTCCATCAAGAAAGAAAACAACGGATCGGTTGTCTTCTCCAAAGAAGGATTATCTGTGGTCATTTCGAAAGGGATGCTTTCCGGTAAGGACACCATAAACACTATCGCGGAACAAAGTGTCAATCTGAAAATGGAAAAGATGGGAGATAGGTTTAAGTTGTTGGAAACAATTTCTCCCGTATCAATCGGTTCTCTAACCGGTGTCACTTTTACTTCTGAAGAATATTCAAAAGAGATCACTTATTTTTACGTTCCACAGGGGCTTGGATATATTCTTATAACTAACTCCACCGACACCTCGGACTGGGATCTTCTTGCCACCTCGGACGACATTATCTATTCATTGGAGTTACTCTAGAAGCTTGATTTTAGTTTACAATAGTCCGCGTGCCACCCTTTCCATATAAAATTATTCGTTCCAAAAAATTAACCACCGGCACCACTATTAGCGTGCATCCGGAAAAGGGTGTAATAGTCCGCGCGCCTTTTTGGATGCCTTCCTTTGCCATTCAAAAGTTCATTGATGAAAAAACTGGTTGGATTTTGAGATCTCTGGCAAAGATAAAGCCGACCGTATCCACCAAAAAATATCAAGAGGGCGAAAAGCATCTCTACTTTGGCGAGGAGTATCCCCTCAAAATAAAGCTCATCGGCCAACCAGTGCGGACTTCTGTCGAAATGGCGGAAGGTTTAATTCTAGTCAGTCTCTATTACGGGCATATCGAGGAAAAACGAGACATCGAAATCAAAGATGGTCTCCTACGGTGGTACCTAGAAACCGGAATTTCCGTCATCACTGAAAAAGTAAATCTGTATACCGAGAAATTAGGCGTGAATTATAGTCGCATCGATATCAAAAAAGTTTCTTCTATCTGGGGAAGTTGTTCGCCAAGCAACAGACTATGTTTCAATCGGAAACTAATCATGGCACCACACGAAGTAGTGGATTATGTGGTCATTCACGAGGTTTGTCATCTGGTTCATCGGAACCACAGTAGTCGTTTCTGGGGTCTGGTTGCCAAGTTTGATCCACGTTACAAAGAACATCGCCGCTGGTTGTATCGAAATCATTCATTACTCTCAATATAATATGCCTATAGATTTTAACGAAGGTTCTCAAAAAGTCCTTGACCTGCTGGAAAATAGCACGGAGAATATCTTCTTAACTGGAAATGCCGGTACTGGCAAGTCTACTCTATTAGATCATTTTCGTAATCATACGGACAAAAACGTAGCTGTAGTAGCTCCGACCGGTGTTGCAGCCCTAAATGTTAAAGGTGAAACAATTCATTCCTTTTTTGGTTTTCCGCCAAACGTGACGCCCGAGAGAGCCGACTTGGAGGCAAAACATTCCAAAAAGACCAAGATTTACAATGCCCTGGACATTCTGATAATCGACGAAATATCTATGGTCAGAGCCGACTTGTTGGACAGCATAGACTCATTTTTAAGATCCGTAAGAAAGAAGAAAATCCCTTTTGGTGGCGTTAGAATCGTCATGGTGGGCGATCTCCATCAACTACCTCCCGTGGTGACCAATATGGAAAAAGATGCTCTACAAGCACTGTATGAAACCCCTTACTTCTTTTCGTCAAAAGTATTTAGTGATCTTTTTCAGGGACTATATTCTCAGTTAAAGTATATCGAGCTTCAGACTATCTATCGCCAATCAGAAAAAAAATTCATCGAAATTCTGAGTCGCATTAGAAACAACTCCATAACCGAAGACGACCTGACCGTTATAAATAATCAAATTATTAGTGAAGGGGACTGTATTGATAGCTACATTATCCTCACAGCCATAAATGACCAAGCAGACAAGATAAATCAAACAAGGCTTGATGAAATCGAAGGCCCATCTTATTCCTTCCACGCTACCAGAACGGGGGACTTTTCTCTTCAACAAGCTCCTGCCGCCGACATGGTAACTCTCAAAACGGGAGCACGGGTCATGCTCCTCAATAATGACGTCCAGGACCGCTGGATCAATGGCACAGTCGGCACACTATTCAAAGCAGAATCGAACTGTGTTTATGTAAAGCTTGATGGAGGTGAAGTAGAAAAGATTGAGCCCGTTACTTGGACCTCGTATAAAACAGCTTTCAATCAAGAAACTTCTACTCTGGAAACAAACGAGGTTGGTAGTTTCAAACAACTACCCATAAGGCTTGCCTGGGCCATTACCATTCACAAGAGTCAGGGAAAGACTTTTGAAAAGGTTGTTATCGACTTTGGACGCGGGGCTTTCGCTCACGGTCAAGCCTACGTCGCCCTCAGCCGTTGCACGACGATGTCCGGGCTTAGATTGATCCGGCCACTTACCAGACAGTCAATCATCATGGATGGTCGGGTATCGGACTTCTTGGCTAGTCTTAGGCTATCGGTTGGGCAATCCTAACTCTCTTTGTAAGAATCAGAAAAAGAAAAGCGGCAACCAAGGCCATAACTCCACCAAAGTAAAAAGTAGATCTCACTCCGGCAAAAGTCCATAGCGCTCCGGCTAAGGTAGAGGCAAAAAATGTGCCCACTCCCATCAAAGTTTGATATATCCCAAAGGCCGACGCGGAAATCTCATGGGGAATAAGTTTGGAAATATAAGCCTTACCCACCCCATCGGTGAGCGCCATATAGATGCCATAGATTGGAAAAAGAATCCAGATCCAAAAAGGTGAGTCGATATAGCCAAACGAAAAATACACTAAGGCGAAGAGCAAGAACCCGATAAAAAGAATCTTTCGCGCACCTATCTTGTCGGCGATTATTCCTGCCGGGAGAGATAGGAGTGCATATATGGAGTTAAAAAGGACGTACGTAAAGATTGTCAACCCGATGGAAAGCCCCAGATTCTGGGCCCTGAGAATCATAAAAACGTCGGAGCTATTTCCTAGTGTAAAAATAAAACTAATTAGTAGAAAAATTTTGAAGGAATCATTCGCCTTTGACCATTCGAACCGCAGACCCTTAATCCCAAGTGGTTGCTTTTCTTTTTCCTTGATAAAAAAAGTAAACAAGAGAACCCCTAGTAATGCAGGAAAAAATGCGATAAGAAACAAGTTCCGATAATTACCATTTAGCATTTTTAGGACAATTATTGAAAGGAGTGGACCGACAACCGCTCCGAGTGAGTCCAAGGTTCTGTGAAATCCAAAATTTCTTCCGCGGCTAACTTTATCCGAGCTCTCGGTGATGAGTGCGTCTCTGGCCGAAGTTCTAATTCCTTTCCCCGTGCGATTTATAATTCGTCCAAGCATTACTACCGGCCAAGATCCGGCAGTAGCCATAATTAAATGAGAAAATGTGGCAAAACTGTATCCCCAAACGACATAAGGTTTTCTCTTCTGAGATCTATCGGAAAGAATTCCGCTAAATGCCATAAGAATTTTTGAAACAGAATCGGCTAGGCCTTCGATAAATCCCACGATCAGAGCCGGAGCTCCGAGAACAGACATCAGGAATATAGGAACGACGGGATAAACCATCTCCGAAGCAACGTCGTTTAGAAAACTAACAATCCCCAAGATAACTACATTTAGAGAAATTCCTTTTTTCTTCTCCATACTTTATGATGATACCATCCCATGAAAATGAAGAAGTTAATCAAATCAAATAATTATTTACGTCTGTCTGTCTGCACGTTGATAGCCGGATTCATTTTTCTTGGAATCGTTGCCCATAGATTCGCCTATTTCGGGATAGATCTTACGGTTAGCCAAGCAGTTCAAAGTATCCACAACCCCATATTTTCATTATTTATGAACGTTGTCAGCGAAATCGGCGATGATTTCAATCTGGTAATAATTGTCGTATTGGCCATGCCCCTGCTGTTCCTTGCCGGATTAAAAGTAGAGGCCATCAAAACCGCATTGCTTACCGCATCTGCCGCAACAGTGGGGAGTTTCGTCAAGAGCTTGGTCAATCGTCCGCGCCCGGGGAGCGATCTCGTAATAATTCAAGAAGCGCTTGTTAGCAAAAGTTTTCCCAGCCTTCATGTTTTGACGTTTGCTGTCTTTTTTGGGTACATGCTTTATCTGGCCTTGTACAAAGTGCAAACTCAATGGCTTAAGATTTTTATAGCTGTTCCATCTACCGTCTTGATTCTTACTATCGGTATCTCTAGAATCTATCTGGGTGCTCATTGGGCAAGCGATGTCGTGGGAGGTTATTTACTTGGAGCTATTTTTCTGGTTATCGCCATTAATCTTGGGCGCGGCGATCTATAAATATATATAATCAAGGGTGATGACAAAAGACAAGTATTCCGCAGTCTGGGTATCGCACACCTCAATTAATGATTTTCTGCAGTGTCCCAGAGCCTACTATTTAAAAAATATTTATAAAGACAGGAGTTCGGGGAATAAAATTCAAATAATCACCCCCTCCCTCGCGCTTGGATCGGCCGTTCATGAAGTTCTCGAATCTCTATCCACAGTTCCCACAGAAACCCGTTTTGATGAGTCGTTAGTACTAAAATTTGATCGTGTTTGGGAAAATCTTACCGGTAAAAAGGGCGGGTTTAGGGATCTGGATGAGGAGCACAAGTACAAGGAAAGAGGTAAGGCCATGCTGAGGCGGGTGATGGACCATCCCGGTCCGCTACTAAACTTGGCAGTCAAAATTAAAGAAAGTTTACCGTTCTTTTGGCTGTCAGAAGATGAAAACATTATTCTTTGTGGCAAAATTGATTGGCTGGAGTACTTAAAAGATAATGATGGTATTCACATCATTGACTTCAAAACAAGCAAGAAAGAGGAAACAAACGAATCGCTACAACTCCCCATATATCATCTGTTGGTGGCGAGATGTCAGAAGCGTCCGGTAACAAAGGCTAGCTATTGGTATCTGGATTTTTCCGATATGCCAAAAGAAATAGATCTTCCGGACATAATTAGTGCAGAGTCAAAGATTTTGGATGTCGGCCGAAAAATAAAATTAGCACGAAAGCTGGAAAGATTCGAGTGCCCGAATGGAAAGAGTGGATGTATTCACTGTCTGCCGTTAGAGTCTGTCGCCAGGGGAGAGGGGGAAAGGGTGGGGGAGATGGGCCACCGAGACACCTATATTCTCGAGAAAGAAATCGTTATGGAGACAGACAACACCGAAGATAGCTTCATTATCTAGTACGCCGCAATGGCCACCGCAAACGTATTTTGGGCGTATATACAGCCCCAGACATATTCCCCACCAGCCAAAAGTGCCTTGTGACCTAGGGTATTTTCCCAAGCCTTTATTGTTTCCAGAGGTGTCGAATAACCTTGAGCCAAAAACTCGCTGACGTTGTACTTTTCGGAAATCCATTTCAGATCAGGTCTCTCAAGCACCGGTACAAACCCGGCGTGTCCGTCAAGCTTACCCAGCTCCAGTAGCGCATTTAATCTAATCGAAGCGATAGTACAAAGCTCATCTTTTTGCCTCAGCGGGTTCACGCCAAGTTCAACCCGTCTTTTGTTTACCAGATCCCATAAATCTGGACCACCCCAAGTGGGTTGTTTTGATGGCGGTACTATCTTGCGTGGTGACACTAATATCACATAGACACTCACCTTATCCTGGCCATTTTTGATGGCAATACCGGCTTCTCGGAAATCGGGATGCAACAATGTTCCTTTGGAAATGTCGTTTGCAAGCCAGTCCATCACCGGATCATTGGATTTAAAAAAATCGGTTAATAGTAAATCCCCGATTAAATTTGCCTCATATCCAGCATTTTTTATAGCGACTTCGCGAGTCAACCCTGTTGTTTTACCTTCATAATCATTTTCTGTGAGGATAACCGACAATCTACTCAGTGCCGCCTGATTCAGTTTGTCACTAACTTTAACTTTAGAAAATCCAGACCGTTCTCTAGCGATATTTATTTTAGTGAGTACTTCGTTGATTGACCAGTTCGGTAGGAAGGGTGTTTGGTTTCTTTCCACGTAAATGCTCCGGTTAGTCAAGTCAATTCCGTAATTTTTTAGGGGAATTGTTTTTAATCCGTAAATAATGATTCCAATTCCCGCGCACAATAAAACCAATCTCAAAAATATTTTCACTAATTCAGTATAAAATATATTTAGGATTTCTGTGTATACTGGCTTTATGAACATAATCTTTAATCCTCAGAAACTAACCTTAAGTGATCGTTTTAGGAAAAGAATCCAGACCAAGTTTGATCAAGGCTTGGGGAAACTTCTAAAAAATTATCAAGAAGACCTAAAGATCGCTTCGCTAGCCGTCGAGAAAGTCACAAGGTCGGGTTATGAAATTAAGTTTGACATGAACTTGCCTGGTTGCCCGATAAATATTAGGGATACGCATCGGGTGTTGATGGACGGCGTCATAAGAGTTCGAAATCAAGCAAAAAGACAGATCAAAAAATATCTCGAAAGGATGCGGGGTTATTGATTTTTCTCCCTTTTCTTTATTTCCTCTACTTTATTTCTCAGGACCACTTTCCTTATCTGTCCGTCCTTGTTTACAAATTTCATGTCGATTGTCAGTTCGCTTATGGCTGTAACCATGATAGTGCCGTATCGATCAAATTGCGTATCCCACGACTTTTGAAAATTCTGCAATTTAAACTCCAAATCCTCTTCTCCATAACTATTCAAAAGACGGAGTCCGACAATTTCAAAAATATAAATTTTCGCAGCCCCCAAAATCTCCTGTTCCCTCATTAAGTCTTCTGTCCTTTTAGAACTGAGGCTTCCGTCTCCGTGACTTCTTTTCAGTTCTTCATACGGATTAGTGGCCGTTCTTTTCGGTATCCACGAATGTCTCTCCTCCTCTTTGTTTTTCGGATTTCCGTAAACGTTCTTCAGCCTTTCTTGTAGACTAGCCATTTATTTGTCAATGGATATAGCTCGGACCGGACAAACCTCTACAGCCATTTTTGCCGCCTCAAGCATCTCTGGAGAACTAAGGTCGGCTGACTCAACCGGCTCAGAGATACCATCTTTGAGTACAAAGATCTTCTCGGCAATATCCGCGCACACGCCACAACCAATACATTTTTTTTTGTCCACTTTTACTTTCATTTCTATATTTTACAACGGATATAATGAGCCCATGACGAATCAAATAAAATGCCCCAAGTGCGGTGAAGAAATCGAAGTTTCCGAAGCTCTTAGTGCCACAGTCAGAGAACAGGTCGAAAGAGGTCTTACCGAAAAAATATTCAAGGAAGCCGAGCTAAAATTTAAGACTGAGGCGGCAGAAGAATCGAAAGTGATCAAAGAGGAACTGGATTTCAAGACCAAGAAACTGGATGAGGCACGTGAGTCGGAACGCCTCCTTCGACAGGAAAAACTTCGGCTCGAAGACGAGAAGAAATCTTTTGAACTGGAAAAACAAAAACAAATGGATATTGAGAGAGAAAAAATCCGTCAGCAAACCCTACTGGAGGCAAGCGATGCCCATCGTCTAAAGGATCTGGAAAAAGAAAAGATGATAAACGATCTCAAGAAATCTTTGGAAGATGCCCAATTGAAAGCTTCTCAAAGTTCACAACAGTTGCAAGGAGAAGTCCAGGAGCTGGATCTGGAAAGTTATCTCCAAACAGCATTTCCAAGCGATGAAATAAATCCCGTGGGCAAGGGAGTCAAGGGAGCCGATATTAGCCAGGTGGTTAGAACCAATCTGGGAACTATATGTGGTGTTATACTTTGGGAGTCCAAACGAACTAAAGCTTGGGTTGATGATTGGGCGGTGAAACTTAAGGATGATCTCCGTGCTTCCAAAGCCAATATTCCGGTCATTGTCACCACTGTCCTTCCCAAAGAAATCAAATCAGGATTTGGTTTCTTTCAAGGGGTTTGGGTCGCCGAACCAAAATACATTCAACCCTTAGCCGAAATTTTGCGTAAAAACTTAATTGATGTCGCCAGAGAAAAACATAACGGTCAGGATAGGGGAACCAAGGCAGACATGATCTATACCTATCTGACGAGTGATGCTTTCGTGCAACAGATCCAAAGCATCATCGAGGTCCACCAAAACATGCAGCTTCAAATCTCCAAAGAAAGAGCCTCCTTTGAGAAAATCTGGAAAGAAAGAGAAGCCCAAGCTGAGAGGATCCTCATGAGCACCGCCGGTATCTATGGCAGCATTCAGGGCGTGGCCGGTCAATCACTACCTCCCGTCAAAGGCCTCGACCTTCTCGAACCCTAAGTTATCGTCATTGCGAATCTCGTACCCGAGGTGTGGCAATCTCACTACACCCTCTGTGTTAACATGAGCCATGTACTACAAGAAATCCAGAGGCATTTTTGATCCCAAATCTAAAGAGCCTTTCAAGATCAGCCGTTCCAAGATTGAGCTCTATACTCAGTGCCCGCGTTGTTTCTACATGGACGTTCGTCTCGGTTTGTCACGCCCATCTACACCACCCTACACCTTAAATTCTGCCGTCGACAACTTACTAAAAAACGAATTCGATCTTCTTCGCAAAAAAGGTGAGAAACATGAGCTGATGGAAAAATACGCTATAGACGCTATTCCTTTTAGTCATCCGGATTTGCCCCAATGGCGTGGTGAAGTCACCGCCTTTGAAGGAGCCTTGGTCGTGGATGAAAAATCGAATCTTCTGATAAACGGTCTAGTCGATGACGTATGGCAAGACAGCAAAGGTAATTTGGTCATGGTTGACTACAAATCCACCAGTTCCGCCAAGGCACCGTCTCTTGATGATGAGTGGAAACAATCTTACAAACGGCAGATCGAGGTCTACCAGTGGATTTTTCGTAAGCTCGGTTTTCCCGTTTCCAGAACTGGCTACTTCGTTTTTGCCAATGCCATGAAAAATCTACCCAAATTCGACGGTAAACTGGAGTTTGAGATGTCAATACTCCCTTATGAAGGCAATCCGGACTGGGTCGAGTTAACTCTCTTGGGGATTCGCGAACTTCTAAACTCGGATACGATCCCGGCTCCGGCCCACGAGTGCGAGTATTGTGCCTACAAACAGCAGTCAGTCCAAATAGTTAAATCTCTCAAAGAGATGCAACAGCTCTCCCTTCCAGTCTAATCAACCTTTTTTCATGCTCGGCAATATTATCCAATTTCTTTTCAATTCTATAAGTATTGTCCGCGACCACAGCTACTTCTTCATGCAGACGTTCATAAATATTATTGACCATCGGTTCGGTTATCTCTTCGTGAAATTTTAATAACCTCTCGTCCATAATTCTCGCCAGATCTTCCAGATTATCCTTTGTAAACTTCATACATTAACTATACCTCAAACATTTTCCTCAATTTTTTTGATCCTCAGTTTCTGGCCGTTGATCTCAAATTCGTTACCGACAATTTTTCCCGACAGATTTTTTGCCAAAGGAGTTTTCTCGCTTAGGAGTGTCACCCCTTCTTCTTCGGTGCCTCCCAACCCGTTCGGTACAATAAAATATTTTCTGGTCGAACCATCGACTGTGTTAAGCATAGAAAAGACAGAATGATATTTTGACAGACCTCCTCTAAGTTCCATCAGCTTCTTTCTTTCCTCAAGCAATGAGTTATAAAGCTGATTTGCCACTTGTCGGGTTTGGTCATGTTGCGACTCCATCGGCGTCGCACTCTCATCACGCTCAGTTGCTGTTTGTTTGATTTGTCTATCTACGGAGCGTATCTCCTTCTCAATTTTCTGTTTCAAATCGATCATAACCAATTTTACTACTACTCGTCATTGCGAGTCTTGTTCTCAAGCCGAAGCAATCTCACTCCACCGTCATCCTCGCGCATGTCCGCCTCTGGCGGGAAAGCAGCAATCCATCCCTCCGTCATTGCGAGTTTCGGTACTTCGAACCGTGGCAACCTGCCTGCCGTAGGTCGAAGATATCGTGTATTTCACGATCAGGTCTCACTCCACCGTCATCCTCGCGCATGCGGGGATCCATCTGGGATAATAGCATCATGAATCTTTCCGACTTCCACTTCGAACTGCCAGAAGAACTCATTGGTCAGCAAGCCATCGAGCCACGGGACTCTTGTAGATTATTAGTCGTGAATCGATCAAATCAAAGTCTAACCCACCACATTTTTCGCGACTTGATCGATCTTTTGGATGATCGTTGTGTCTTGGTTCTAAACGATACCAAAGTCTTTCCGGCCAGACTTTTCGGCACCAAAGAAACCGGTGGAAAAATTGAGATCCTTCTACTTAAACAGACTTCAACGGATACTTTTGAGTGCCTCGTTCGAGGTAAAACCAAAGATGATCAGAAAATAAACTTCGACGTAAGTTTCTTTGGCACACTTCATCACGTCGTCATTTCGACCGATCTGCCTGCTAGCAAGGCAGGAGTGGAGAAATCTCACTCCATCACATTTAACCTATCAGGCCTAGACCTTATCGCTAAAATCAATGAACTCGGAAAAACACCCTTACCTCCTTACATCCATTCCGATTCCAAAGAAGCAGAACTTAGAGAACAATATCAAACCGTCTATGCCCGCGAAAAAGGGAGTGCCGCAGCCCCGACCGCTGGCCTCCATTTCACTCCGGAAATTCTGAACCGTTTACAAAATAAGGGAGTTCAGATTGAAAAACTCACTCTTCACGTCGGTCTCGGTACTTTCAAGCCGGTCACAGAGGAACAGGTGGCAACAAAAACACTTCATGCCGAATCGTTTACACTTTCACAGGATGTGGCCAAAAGGCTAAATATCGCCAAGAAATCAGGCAAAAGAATTATCGCTGTTGGAACAACATCCTGTCGGGTGCTGGAAACACTCTCCGACGAATCGGGAAATCTTTCAGGCGGGGCAGGGGAGACCAATATTTTTATCCAGCCAGGATATCGATTTAAATTCATTGATGGGATGATCACCAACTTTCATTTACCTAGCACCAGTCTATTAATGCTTGTCAGTGCTCTAGTTAGTTTTCCGAACTCCCCTGCCTCGCCGGCAGGCGGGCCCATCCACTTCACTAATTTTTATGACTCTCTCATGGATCAAGCTTATGCGGAGGCTATCAAAAACAAATATAAATTCTTCAGCTTCGGTGACGCCATGTTAATTGTCTAAAAAATATTCTTTATCTTGAGTTCCCGAGTTCTTGATTCCTTGAGTTCTTTCTCATCTTCCCCCTCATCTGTTCTACCAGACGTACCATAAATCGCACGTTGTGAATGGAGGCCAGGCGGTAGTAGGTTAGCTCCTTTGATTTGTAGAGATGATTCAGGTATCCGCGAGTGTATCCCGATTGACAGGTAAAGCAATCACAGCCCTCCATAATAAGGGATTTATCCTTGATGAATTGTGCGTTGCTGATATTTAATCTGCCGTTGGAAAACTCACTCTCAAAGTTTTCACCTAGAAGTTCCCCGTGATATAGAGCCCCATTCCTCGCCAGTCTCGTGGGTGCGACACAATCAAACATATCAATGCCACATTTAATGATATCTACAATATTTTGTGGATCACGCCCCAAACCCATCGTGTATATCGGTTTGTCTTTTGGTAACAGATGCTTGACCCACCCGATGACTTCCTGAGTTGCCTCCATGTTATAACCAATCGTTTCTCCACCGAGCGCCACACCACCAAACGGCATCGAAGAAATAAATTTGGCGGCCTCTTCTCTCATATCTCTATCGGTACTTCCTTGAATAATGCCAAACAATGCTTGGTCTGCGCCTTGTGCACTTTTCTTTCCATTCTCCTCCCATCTTTTAAGACATCTTTCTGCCCAGCGATGGGTTCTGTCCAGAGCCTCTCTGACATATTTTTTTTCAATTTTGTCCGGCGTGCACTCGTCGAAAGCCATAATAATGTCGGCGCCCAAATCTCTCTGAATATCCATTGATTTTTCAGGTGTAAACCTATGCACTTGTCCGTCGAGGTGGGACTTAAAGGTTACCCCATCCTCGTCGATTTTGGACAGAGTCTCACCCTTGGCTCCTAGTCCCAGTGAAAATACTTGAAAACCACCACTATCAGTTAGCATCGGTCCGTTCCAATTCATAAACTTCTGAACTCCACCCATCTCAGACACAGTCTTTTCTCCAGGTCGTAAAAATAGATGGTAGGTATTGGCAAGAACAATCTCGGCTTTTGTTGTACGGATATCTTCTCCGTCCAAAGCCTTCACCGTTGCGGCCGTACCTACCGGCATAAATACCGGTGTCTGAACTTCACCATGATCGGTGGTTAGCACTCCAGTCCCGTCAGAATTTTTTATGAATTTGAATGGCATACGTCCTATTTTACTTCGATTCGAGTAGAATATGGATATTGCCGGGGTAGCTCAGCAGGTAGAGCGGCGGTATCGTAAACCGCAGGTAGTGGGTTCGAGTCCCACCCCCGGCTCAGAATTATGATTTTCCCCTTGGGGATAATCATAATTATGTAATCAGGTGGAAGGAGAACCTGCCGGAAGCGCGACTGGCGCTGAGGCGCGGTCTGAGGCGATCCAGCAGGATCGACCGAAGACTTCGAGTCCCACCCCCGGCTCTTAGGTGCTAAAATATCCCATACTTTGACAAATCGGAGGCATAATGAGTTTTCGAACAGAATACTACTCGACGTCCGTTAATAGAGACATATTGCTGGATTTATTTTTGGGGAGAGGTAATTTAATAATCCACGTTGGTGGTCAAACCACTACAATCCAAAGAATTTACGACCTTAATTTACATCGCGATCTCAATGATGGAGAGCTGGCGGGAGTCAAAATTGAAGGGGATTCCGACGAACCTAGAATAACCGAAGTAGATGGAAAAGCTACTGTAAAACTATTCAACCACAACCAGGATATCTTCATTTTGGACCTGGAATTACATCTTCAAGATGCGTGGGAGTGATTTACTCAAAGTGTGTCCTTTATAGACACACTTTTTTGTGGCTCGATTTAGGCATTTTGATGCTAAAATACCCCATACTTTGATAAATGGAGGTATCACATGGCTTTTCTTTCCGGTCACGGGACACTCAACATGCGTTCTGAAGAGCTTCGAAATCTGGTCTTCTCTGGCAAAACGGCCCAGGCTACTCTCGATGATTCAGAGAGTGTCTGTTTACAAAATATAACTAATCATTCGGTTAATTCTTCTCAAACTCACCACTTCGATTGCGTGATGATCCGAAACGGTCTCGGTCTGTATCAATCAAAAGTGTATTTGGTAAAAATAAGCCAAAACTATTTCGTAGGTTCAGTTGAGTTTAAACAGGAGCTGGGTGGAATGAGCGAGTAGTACCATCGGCGGTCATCATGACCGCCTTTTCTATGTCCCCGTATAGGTTATTGTTCCAATTTTGGAATAGTAATTTTGACTCCGGAATATATCAAATCCGGATTGACGAAGACCTTTTTATTAGCCCAGTATATCTTGGTCCACTTGAAGCCATCACCGTAAGCTCGGACAGCCAGCTTCCAATATGAGTCACCCTTCTGAGTAGTGTATTCACCAACCTCGATTGGTTTACCGGATGGATTTACTTCAGCCTTAATAACGTTTCCTTTGTCAGAAATCGCAATCTCCTTTTTGGTTTCTACTACGGTGATCTTTTTCGGGTCGACTTTAGGAATTCTTAGTTCCATTCCTGCCGTAATCACTCCTTTTCCGGTAATCTTGTTTTCACTCATAATGTCGACATAGTTATATCCAGACTTGTAGTATTTCTCTGAGATGTGCCAAAGATCATCTCCCTTGACTACCTTATAGGTGGCAATTAGTTTGTCATTGATTGGTTCATCCTTCTTTTCTGTTGTAGCAGTTTGTTGATCATTTAGTAAGATTCCTTGCCATGTTTTAAGGTTTGCGGTCCGGAAATAGTTAAAAATCAACCCGGCAATCACCACTATCACCACCGCACCCATCAACGTACTGATGGCATTTTCATTCATTTTGAAGAATTTTAGGATATTTTTAATACGTTTTTCCGTACTCTGTCCTTTTTTCATATCTCAATCTTATATAAAGACTTATGTTTGTCAATAGGCAATCAAAAAAATGGCTGATGTTTTGCAACAGGCACCAAAACAGACCAGAGGCTTTTTGGAAAGCAATTTGCATGGCTAGTGGGACGGATTCCGCACCCTATCAGCTCAAACCGGGCACGGATACATACCCCATAGCGCAGTTGATGATATTTATGGTATCATTTACCAGAATCAAATCGCACGATAACAAGGAGAAGTCTGATGATAATTTTGAATACGGTTTGTCCCTGTGAGAAGTGTCAGCGGGAAATTGACCCGAACACACCCCATTGTCCGCAGTGTGGGGAAAAACAGAACCATTCATGCGAGGAACACTTCAACATCTTCAAGGCCTTCCGTGGAGGCGGTGTCTACAACATGATCTATGGCGCCACCATCCTCACATGGGAAGATATTGCTCAACTTGCTGGTGAACAATCTGGAACTGGTTATTTCATCGGTTCATACATCCCCGCGTCGCAAGATCAAACGAACCATATCAAAATCTCCAATGGATCCCAATTGTCAACGGTCAGCCTGGTCTTGATCAGGGAGCGCAGATCATCGAGATCACCAACCTCGAATAAAAACTTAATCGCCCCCTAACACAAAGAGAAAATCTCCTGGTGCGAGGGGGATTTTCTTTGGTAAAAACATGCGAGGCTGGGGGGATTCGAACCCCCGACCTTCTCCGTGACAGGGAGACGCGCTAACCAACTGCGCTACAGCCCCAAAGCAATGTCAAAACATGACAACTTAGATTATATCTGACTTTGAGGCTAATACAAGTTGTCTCTTCTGGGGGTAAAATACTTAAATGACCCAGTCAGAAAAACTTGAACAATTACAGGCAAAACTAAAAGTTGCGGAGGAAAAACTAGCCAAAGCCATGAAAGAACAAGGTGAGGCTTGTGGCGACGCCTGCGATTGGCATGATAACAACGTCTACGACCTCGCCACGAGTCCAACTAATACTTATCAGGTTTTCGTAGATGACCTCATGAGAGAGATCCGAGACCTGCAAAAATCAAAGTAGGGTATAATACCTTAGTTAAATCATCTTAACCTTTACAGATTGTCTCGCGGTGATGATGGCCACGGGGAAAGTAGAAAGGAGCCAGAAATGGCTGTTCGTTTGTACGTAGGGAATCTACCCTACAATATTACTCAAACCAGACTCCAGGAGATCTTTTCTCCCTTTGGTGCTCTAGGTGAGGTAACAGTTATTTCAGATAAGTTCTCCGGCAGGAGTAAGGGATTCGGATTCGTTGAATTCGAAGACGCTGAAGCTGCTAAGAGTGCTATCGAAAAAATGAATGGTGCTGATCTTGATGGTCGCAACATTATTGTTAATGAAGCCCGTCCCAAAGAAGACCGTCCCGCCACTGGTGGTAGATCCTTCGGAGGCCGCTAAGTTAGCTCTTAATTCGTAAGAATTACGTATAATGGTCGTATGACCGTTAACCGAGAAACCGCCCAGCTCCTTGAAAGGGTTGCGGCGGTTTTTCGTGTTAAAGAGGGTGATACCTTCCGAGTCAAAGCATATTTAAACGCCGCCACCGTTATAGATAGTCTTACGGAGCCACTAGCTGAACTTTGGCGTCAAGGTAAACTTGATACTGTTCCCGGTCTCGGGAAAGCCCTTGTGGGTTATCTGGGTGAGTATTTTGCCAAAGGTAAGGTTCGCCATTTTAGTTCTCAGTTAAAGAAGGTTCCGGCAGGCATGTTTGCTCTTATGGAAATTCGGGGGGTTGGTCCCATAACCGCCTACAAGCTTGCCAAGAAATTTCACCTGTCAAATGAAAAAACGGCCCTTCAACGTCTTCAGCAGTTAATAAAAGCAGGTAAATTAAGCAAGATAGAAAGTTTCAAAGAAAAATCTGTCGTACGACTAACCAAGTCTCTTAAAATAAGAAATTCCGGTAAGGGTAGAATGCTTCTCTCGGAGGCCCTTTCAATTGCCGAGGATTACATTTCCTATCTAAAAGAGTCTCCCTTAACTATCGCTGCCGAACCACTTGGAAGTCTTAGAAGACGGCTTTCAACGGTCGGAGACATCGATCTTGCCCTCAATACCAAACATCCCGAGGAATCGATGGCCTACGTTTTATCGTATCCGCAAATCAGCTCTGTCATTACCAAAGGTGATCGCGTCAGTCACGTTAAACTCCAGAATGGCTTCGAAGTTGATATCAAACTATCCGAACCGTTAGGCTGGGGTAGTTTACTTCAGCACTATACCGGTTCCAAGATGCACAATATCCATTTGCGGACTATCGCTAAAGAAAAAGGTCTGTCTCTCTCCGAATACGGCATCAAGCAGAACGGCCGACTCAAGGGTTTCAAAAACGAAAAAGATTTTTATCGCTTCTTGGGAATGCAGATGATCCCTCCCGAGATTCGAGAGGATACCGGCGAGATCGAGCTTTCTCTACAAAACAAATTACGTGAGCTAGTTAACCTAAAAGACATCAAGGGGGATCTCCACATTCACAGCAATTTCGATTACCCCAGTTCACACGATCAAGGGGTCAGCCCACTTCGTGACATTCTAGATAAAGCTTATCAGCTAGGATACGAATATCTCGGCGTCTCGGATCATAACCCCAAGTATTTCGGCTTGACAGAAAAAGAGACCGAAAGCATTTTATCTGCCAGAAAAAAGTATTTGGAGCAGGATTTTCGTGCTTATGAAAAGGCCGTGAAAAATAGAGGAATTAAGTTACTCATTGGTATGGAGGTCGATATTCGGCCCGATGGCGATCTTGCTCTAAGCAAAAAATTGATGAACACATTGGATTATGCCATTGTATCCATTCATTCGTCCTTCGACAAAGGTATGGATGAAAATACCGATCGGATTATCAGCGCCCTTTCTCACCCAAAAGCGGTTATTCTAGGCCATCCGACGGGCAGGATCATAAATAATAGAGAGCCTATCACCGCCGATTGGGAAAAGATTTTCAATTTTTGTGCCAAAAACAATAAAATCCTCGAGGTAAACGCATATCCGGACAGGCTTGATTTATCTCATGATCTAATTCGGATGGCGATTGGTATCGGGGTCAGATTAATAATTAATACAGACAGTCACGAAATAGACCAGATGGAGCTGATGAAGTATGGGGTTTGGCAAGCCAGAAAAGGTTATGCCACTAAAAACGACATTGTAAATTCATTATCGTGGAAAAACTTCCAGGCAGTGCTAAAATGACATTGTTATTAACAAAGTCTTCCTGAACATGATTCAGGATCTATAAAAATAATATGAACTTTCCCCTCCTTCTTCTCGTTGTCGCCGTAATAGTATTCTTTTATGTAATCTCGCTTTACAACTGGTTTCAGACCGCCAAAACCAGAATAGTTGCTTCCATCCAGGATATTGGCAATCAGCTGAAACGTCAAGCCAATCTTATCCCTAATCTAGAAAGCTCCGTCAAAGGATATTTAAAGCACGAAAAGGGGATTTATGAGGATATAGTTTCTGCCAGAAAATTGGTCGACAAAGCTTCTGGAAGTAATGATATGTCCAAGATCGAGAAAGCTTCGGATGCTATAAGTAATTTAGTCCCCAAACTTCAAGTCTTGGTTGAAAGCAATCCTGAGCTAAAAGGAGAAAAGGTTGTCTCGCGATTGATGGACGAACTTAGAGATACTGCCGATAAACTCATGTACGCCCGCCGGGTAGTGATCGACTTGACTGCCGATTACAATACCAAGATCGTCACCATCCCCAGCAATCTAGTGGCAAGCATCTTCGGTTTCAAGGCACAGAAAGGTTTGGACACACCTCTTGATGGATCCCATCTTTCCGTCTCCGAAGATGAAACCAGAGACACCAAGATCTCTTTCTGATCCCTCGTCATTGCGAGGAGAGTACTCACGATGTGGCAACCTGCCTGCCGTAGGTCGAAGATATCGTGTATTTCACGATCAGGTCCCACTCCATTCGTCATTGCGAGGAGTGTAATCACGACGTGGCAATCCAGGATTTATAATCAAGATATCGAATGAAAAACATATATGAACAAGTCGACGAAAATAAATTTCGTAGTGGGGTAGTCATCGCGATCTTTATTGCATTTATCGCGGCGGTTTCTTACCTCATTACTTACACAATGGGGTTCGACAGCAGTTTCGTCGGCGTTGCCCTGATCATTTCAGGCATCCTCAGCTTTGCCGGCTTCTACTTTTCCGACAGTATCATCCTCTCCATTTCCGGAGCAACTCCCGCCAACAAGCGAGATCATTTTGATTTCTACACCGTCACCGAAAACCTTGTTTCTGTTGCTCGCATACCCATGCCCAAACTTTTCGTCATTGAGGACACTGCTATGAACGCCTTTGCTACCGGACGGGATCCCGATCACGCCGTTGTTTGTGCTACCACCGGCATTCTCGGCAGACTAACTCGTACGGAATTGGAAGGTGTTGTTGCTCATGAACTGAGTCATGTAAGAAACTACGATACCCGACTTATGGGAATCGTTACCATACTCGTGGGCATGGTCACCCTCCTCGCTGATATCCTTCTCAGGACTCGTATCCGCGGTCGAGGACGTGACGATGAAGGCAACCTAGGAGCCATTCTATTTGTGGTCGGAATTATCATGGCTCTACTTTCACCGATTATTGCCCAATTGATTCAGCTGGCGATATCTCGCAGACGAGAATTCTTGGCCGACGCATCCGGTGCGGCACTGACAAAATACCCGGAAGGGTTAGCAAGCGCCCTAGAAAAAATCTCGGCCGATAAAGAACCACTCGAGGCAGCCAACAAAGCTACTGCCCATCTTTACATAGCCAATCCACTCAAAAACCATCACGACTCCATAGGCTGGTTCTCCGGTCTCTTCAACACCCACCCCCCAGTTAAGGAGCGCATTAAAGCTCTCAGGGGAGGTTAATCATGAAATTTTCTGCGCATGATCAGGAGCGAATGAATGATTTTTATGACTCAAAAGTAAGATCTCATGGTGTTAATACTCCACAAGGATTAAGCTGGATCAGTGATCATACTCAAAAGACGCGCTTTAAGGTTCTATCTGAGATCGGAGACTTAAACAATAAGTCCATCCTTGATGTTGGTTGTGGTTTCGGAGATTTATACCAATACTTATCAAACCGTTTTCATGGATTTCTATATACCGGTATCGATGTCACCTCGTTAATGATTGAGACTGCGAAAAAAAACTTACCCCACATTAAATTTATCGAGGGGGATTATGGTCAATTTCAAACCAATGAATTTGACTATATTCTTGCATCCGGATCGCTCTCATTTATGGTTGATAACTATAAAGATGTTTATTACGCCATGATAAAAAAGATGTTTTTTGATTCAAAATTAGGTGTTGCCTTTAACATGTTGGATCAAAAACATCACAAGCAGGACGAAACATTCGCTACCTATTCTCCGAGTGAGATTGCAGGTTATTGTTTCGGATTAACCAAAAACGTAATCCTTCGCGAGGATTATCTACATGGTGATTTTACTATTTATCTTTATCACTAGATGATGAATAGTATCAAAGACAAAATATTCATCGATGAAGATCTCAAAGGAGCCGACTTTGAGGAAACCAAGTTTGTCGATTGTAAATTTTCCAAGTGCCAGTTCAAATTCACCGGTTTTGAAGATTGTTCATTTTTCAATTGTGATTTCAGTAATGCCTTACTGGACTCAACCTCTTTCACCAAATGCCGTTTTGAAGACAGTAAATTGAATTGGATAAACTTCAAGGATTGTTCACTTTCAGGATGTCTATTTCAGCACTGTTTAATGGAAGGCTGCTCATTCGAAAAACAAAAGCTTCCCGGTTGTCTTTTCCCCGAGTCGGATCTGACATCGGTCTATTTTGCCAACTGCGACCTTTCGGAAATGGATCTCACTCGAGTTAATCTGGAAAAAGGTATCTTTGATTATTGCAAACTAAAAGGGACTAACTTTACGGATTCAAATACTACGGGAGTCTCTTTTCAAAATTGCCAAATCAGTAAGACTATTCTCGATCTCGAAGGGTTCATCCAGTTCGGTCTCTCCAAAGGATTCATTCTGCAGAGCTGATAGAATTGTGCACATGTCTTCAGCCATATCCAAAGAAATGCTTCTATCGTCGGTAATTTCCGGTGAAGTAGGAAAGCTAAAATCCAAATTATCCTTCTGGCAGTCCGACATCGCGGCAATCCAAACCTTGTGGGAATCACCCGATTCTCTTTCGTTGGAATCCGTGTTGGACTCCATCGATCCTGAGGAAGACCTTCTGGAATCGGTTCACTTGGCTTTATTGTATGGTATCGGTTGGGAATTCATCTGGGGCAAGAAACCACCGGAGGTTGTTAGTCGGCTTCGCCGGGAAACCATTCAAAAAGCTAGAGAAGGCATAGAACTAAACGAACTGGAAACCTGGTGGTACATGTTAATCTGTGTGGATACCGATATGTTTTAACGTCGTATGAGTGTTCCGTGATGTTTAGCTTCCAAGATCGCCTTTAAAAGTTCGTTCGGTCTATTTCCGTTGATTATAATTGTTTCAAAGCCCCTATCAGCCATGGCCAAACTCTCTCTCACTTTGTGCACCATTCCTCCGGTCACATCAATCTGGCCGGAGCCGGTGATAAATTTTTCGACCTCCTTAATATTCTTGTGGTTTATTTCTGGGATGGTCTTTCCGGTCGAGTCGTATACCCCGTCAGTATCCGTACAATAAACAAAACTAATTTTGTATTTCTTGGCTAATTTTCCGGCCAATGCTCCCAGTACCAGTTCTGTCGAATAGATACAGGCACCAATTTTCTTATCAAAAACGACATCACCGTATAACACCGGCAAATATCCTATCTTCAATGCCTGTTCAATCGGGTCACAAAATACCTTTTCGGCCTTGAAGTTATTTGCCAGAATACAACTCTCCGGCGAAAATGAAACTACCGATAGTTTCCGGTCAAGAAAAGCCTTTATTACAATTCTGTTAAGCTCAATTGCGCGGTCGGCGACGATCGGAAAGCCTTTAAATTGAAGCGGTCCCTTGATACCCTCCTTCACTTTGAATTCTACTGCCGGCCTATGGGCAAAAGATCCGGCACCATGCGCGACAATAATTCTTCCATCAAAGCTTTTCTGGATCTTCTTGAGTTCTTTGGCCAGTCGTTCTATGGTTTGCGGTCTGGAAGTTCGGTCCATATTCTTATCGGTTATCAAGCTTCCGCCCAGTTTAATTAACACAAGTTTTTCCATTACCCCAAGTTTATCATTGTCCGTTTAGCACTCGACTTGACGGAGTGCCAGGGCAGTAGTATTCTTTAGTAATGAATAACACATCACCCTCAGAAGAAAAAGGAAGTGTCTTAGAAAAGTATACTGTCAATCTAACAATCAAAGCCAAGTCCCATCAGCTGGACCCTGTCATTGGCCGTGACATGGAAATTCGTCGAGTCATGCAGGTATTATCACGCCGTACCAAGAACAATCCTGTTTTGATCGGGGACCCTGGTGTTGGTAAAACCGCCCTCGTCGAAGGGCTCGCTAACCGCATCGCCGATGGTGATGTTCCTGACTCGATCAAGGATAAAGACCTCTTAGTGCTTGATATGGCTAGCGTTTTGGCCGGTGCGTCATATCGAGGAGAGTTCGAGCAAAGGATGAAGGGGCTCGTTGACGAAGTCAAAAAAGGCTCAGGCAAATATATCTTATTTATTGATGAGCTTCACACTTTAGTAGGCGCCGGCGCCGCAGAAGGAGCTGTCGATGCCGCCAATATTTTGAAGCCCGCACTAGCAAGGGGCGAACTACACCTTATTGGTGCCACTACCATCGACGAGTATCGCAAGTATATCGAAAAGGATGCCGCCCTGGAGAGACGCTTCCAACCCATCCTCGTCGAAGAACCCGGTCAAGAGGATACCATTGCGATTCTTCGTGGAATCAAAGAAAAATACGAAATCCATCACAAACTGAGAATTAGCGACGACGCTCTTATTGCCGCTGTTAATCTCTCTGTCCGCTACCTGCCAGATCGATTCTTGCCGGACAAAGCTATCGACCTTATCGACGAAGCCGCTTCTTCTCTCAAAATTGAAATTGAGTCCATGCCGGCGGAGTTGGATTTGTTAAAACGTAAAATTATTCAGATAGAAATTGAACTAGCCGCTCTCAAGAAAGAAAACTCAGATTCGGCTAAAGCCAGACGGCAAATCTTGGAAAAAGATCGTGAAGACAAAAAACTTCAAGCCGGCAAAGTCGAAATCGCTTGGAAACAACAAAAAGGAATTATTGAAGAAATAAATAAAATTCAATTTGAAATAGACCAAACCAAAGTCAAACTTGATACGGCCGAGAAAGAAGTCCGTCTTGAAGTGGCCGCCGAGCTGAAGTACGGCACTCTACCCAAACTCCAGACTAAGCTGGTAGAAAAACAAAAAGAGTGGGGAAGCATCAAACCCGAAGATCGAGTGCTCCAGCTGGAGGTAGATACTGAGGATATTGCCAAGGTAATTTCCCGCTGGGCCGGAATTCCTGTCACTCGTTTGCTGGATACCGAATCTTCGAAACTCATACATTTGGAAGAAGAACTAACCAAGAGAGTCGTCGGTCAAGACAACGCCATCAAAGCGGTCGCCAACGCCATCCGCAGATCACGAGCCGGTATCTCAGACGAGGACAGACCAATTGTTTCGTTCCTATTTTTAGGACCCACAGGAGTAGGTAAAACCGAAACAGCAAAAGCTTTGGCTGAAGAACTTTTTGGCGATGAGAGGGCTCTAATTCGCATCGATATGACGGAATATACCGAAAGCCATTCGATTGCTCGTTTAATTGGAGCCCCTCCAGGCTATGTGGGGTATGAAGAAGGAGGTCAACTTACAGAGTCTGTACGACGCAAACCTTACTCAGTGATTCTTTTTGACGAAATCGAAAAGGCACATCCTCAAATCTTTAGTGCTTTCTTGCAAATACTAGACGATGGACGCCTTACGGATGGCAAGGGGCATACTGTGAATTTTAAAAATACGGTCATTATCATGACCAGTAATCTTGGTGGCAGTTTTGTGACCGACGATAATCTCGATGAAGCCGATAGGGAAGCCAAAATGTTTGAGATTCTACGAGCCAGCTTCCGTCCGGAGTTCTTGAATCGCATCGATCAGATTATTACTTTCAAGCGTCTGGGTAAAGAAGAGGTAGCCAAGATTGTGGAGATTCAACTTGGGGAATTGTCGAATCGACTAGCCTCCAAAGGTTTCCAAATAACATTTGACAAATCCGTGAGTGATTACGTTGCTCTCTTTGGCTTCGACAAAATCTACGGCGCTCGCCCGGTCAAAAGAGTACTCCAAAACAAAATAGAAGACGAACTCGCCCTCCAAATCATCGAAGGCAAACTCCAAATAGGCCGAAATATTTCCGTAGGTATCAAAGATGGCCGTTTGTCGGTAAAATAGGGGCTGTGATCAATCTCAAAATTACCAAGCTCGAAAAAAGCTACAACCAGCCTTTGTTGGACGATATTACGCTGACTCACACCGGCAATGGAGTGGTGGCTTTGATTGGGGACAACGGTTCCGGGAAGTCGACGCTTTTAAAAATCCTCATGGGACTGGAAGAGCAGGATAGCGGCAAGATCGAGTGGGGAGGGGAGGTGCGGATTGGCTATCTTCAACAGGAGATTGATTCACTTCCAACCTTGTCCGGCGGCCAAAAGAAAATTGCCCTCTTAGCCGATCTCATTTACTCTAATCTTTACGACGTGCTTCTTTTGGACGAGCCGGACAATCACCTGGACATCGAAAACAAGCAGTGGTTGGCCAGCGCCATTGAGTCCTTCGCTGGCCTAGTCATTATGATTTCTCACGACAGGCATTTACTCAAACAAATCACCACGCATACTTGGCTGGTGGAGGATCGTGAAATCCGTACCTACCCCTTTGGCTATGAAAAGTTTGTCAACGAATATGAAAAGGAAAGAGAAAGTATGGAGCACCTCTTCCATGTTCAAGAAAAAGAACACAAAAGACTCAAAGACTTGGTTAACGTTTTCAAGGCGCGCGCCTCCAGTGGTCCCAAAATGGCCCGTTATTATCATGCATTAGAAAAACGTCTAGCTCGATTTGAAGCCGAGATGGTCAAAGATCCCAAAAAGCACGATGCCCACATTCAGCTTAGTACTTCTGTTTCCGGTAAACAGATCAAGCATAAAATTGCCATTATGGTGAAAGATCTGGATTTTTCCTATCCGGAGAATTCTGTTTTTGAAAACGCCGAGCTCTTTATTGAGGTAGGGGAGAAGGTAGCTTTGATTTCTCCCAATGGCTCCGGTAAGTCAACTCTGATCAAACTGATTCTTGGTCATCTCGAACCCTCTGTGGGTGTTGCCCGAACAGGTGAAAACCTTAAAGTCGGCTATTACTCTCAGGAACATCTCGAGGCGTTGGACAAAGACTCTTCACCCATCGACTGTTTTACCAAAAGATTTCCCATAGCCGATTACGAAGCCGCCGCCGTTCTCCGCAAGTTTTATTTTAGTAAACACACGATCAAATCCAAGATATGGACCCTTTCCGGCGGCCAAAAGGCTCGTCTTCAGTTAGCTCTCTTTCTTTACACCAATCCTGACATTCTAATCCTCGACGAGCCCACCAACCATCTTGACCTAAAATCAGTCGCCGCTCTTGAAGAATTTCTGGTCGATTACGAGGGCACTGTACTTTTGATTTCACACGACCACGATCTTCTCAACAATGTCTGCGATATTGCTTACGAAGTCAAAAACAAAAAAATCGTTCTCAGCCCTAACTTCCTGAACGAAGATTAGACCACAAAAAAACTCCCACGTCTGTGGGAGCGACCTCAAAAGATCTAATCGTAATGGAAGGCGCGAACTTCTTTGAACTGTGTCTCAAAATCCAGGGATAGGGAATAGACTTCCATTACTCGCTGCATCGGTTTTTTGCCTTCACTCTCCGCTTTTTCGCGACAATTTTCACCAGGCATTACGTAAATTGGAAAATCAGTGTGATCGAAGGTATCACAAACTATTATCGCGTGAGTAGCGCCTTTCTTCTTTCCATCCTCGAACCATCTAACAAAATCATCCTTTGTGTTCATCTAAGACCTCCAATTACCTTGAAATGTACTTATGGGGTATTGTACCATGTACCTTCCCAGCACAGAAAATCCTGCTAAAATTGGATTTGTGCACAAAGTAACCGTTACCCCTGACGACGTCAAAAAAATTGCCAAACTGGCCAACCTCAAACTTCAAAAAGACGAAGTTGATCTCTTTGCCGGGCAGTTCACAGAAACAGTCGACATGATCAATCGGTTAAATGAGATCAATACCTCTGACGTTCCTGCCACATATCAAGTCACCGGTCTAACCAACATATCCCGAGACGATGTCATTGATCTAACTAGAATTCTTCCTCAAGAGGTCGCTCTCAGAGAGGCCAAACTTACCAGCCACGGCTTTTTTGTTGTCCCTCGAGTTATAGACACGGACGAAACAGAAAGTGTTATCTAATGAAACAACTACACGAGTTAACTATCAAAGAAGTTCATGAGGGGTACCGTTCTAAAAGTTTTTCCTGTGTTGACTTGGTTAAACACTTTTTGAGCCGCATCGAGAAATACAATCCTAAGCTAAATGTTTTTTTGGCCCTCAACCCAAACGCTATTGCCCAAGCGGCTGCCATCGACAAAGAAATCGCGGAGAAGGGGATTGATAGGGAACTGCTCGGTATTCCCATGGCCATAAAAGATAATTTCCTTACCATTGGCATTTCCACAACTGCCAGTTCTCATATTCTTGAGGGTTATATGCCTCAATACGAGTCATCTGTTACGAGTAAACTGTTAGCGGCTGGCGCCATCTTTTTGGGTAAAACCAATATGGATTCTTTTGCACATGGTAGTAGCACCGAAACGTCTGACTTCGGCCCTACTCATAACCCCTGGAATCCTGACAAACTACCTGGAGGTTCTTCGGGTGGTTCGGCTGCTGCCGTTTCTGCCCAATTAGCGACTGCTGCTCTTGGTAGTGAGACCGCCGGCTCAATTCGCCAACCAGCCGCTTGGTGTGGTGTCACCGGATTTAAGCCGACATATGGTCGTGCCGGGCGCTACGGCTGTATTGCCATGGCCAGCTCTACCGATTCGCCTGGCCCAATCGCGAAAACGGTAGCCGACGCGGCTCTCGTTGCTAAAGTAATTTCGGGTCAAGATCCTTTCGATGCCACCACTAGTCCGGCCCCGGTCGAGAACTATCCGACATTTTTAAATAATAAAGATCTAAAAGGTGTCAAAATCGGCATGGTCAAAGAATATTTACTGACAGATATGAGAGATGATGTCAAAAAATTAATCCTGGATGCGGCCGAAAAATTTCGTTCACTTGGGGCAATTGTTGAAGAGGTCTCTCTGATGGATCCCAAATATGCTATTGGCGTCTATACCGTTGTTCAGCGCTCAGAGGTCAGTTCCAACCTAGCCAGATTCGATGGTATTCGTTTTGGCCATACACGAGATTCTTTTTGTGAAGAGACCAAACGGCGTATTATGCTTGGCACCTATACTTTGTCTTCCGGCTACTATGATGCCTATTACAAAAAAGCCCAGGCAGTCCGTACTAAAATGATTGATCAGTTTGCCGAAATATTTAAAACCTACGATGCTGTTATCGGAGCCGTCTCTCCCGGACCGGCACTTTCTCTTGGCGCTACCAAAAACCAACCCATGTTTGGAGAAATGGAAGATATTCTCGTCGAGCAGAGCTCTGTCGCCGGACTAACTAGCGCTGGAGTTCCCTGCGGTTTTGTTGACGGTCTCCCAATTGGCTTACAGATCACCTGCGACCAGTTTCAGGAGTCAAAAGCCTTGATGATTGCTGATTGTTACCAACGAAATACCGATTTTCAACAGTTTCCTGATATAGACAAAACTTTATGAATATTACACCCTTAATAGGACTGGAAGTCCACGTGGAGCTGGAAACAAAATCGAAAATGTTTTGTGGCTGTCCAGCAGATCATTTTGGAAAAGTTCCCAATACTCAAACCTGCCCTGTATGTCTTGGTTTACCCGGTGCATTACCGGTACCCAACAAAAAAGCTCTCGAATCTTGTCTCAAAATTGGTTTGGCTCTCAATTGTTCTATCAACAGACTGTCCAAATTTGATCGCAAACAATATTTTTATCCCGATCTGGCCAAGGGATACCAGATTAGTCAGTACGACCAGCCCTTTTGTTCAGAAGGATTTCTGAATCTTGATTCCGGAAAAAAGATTGGCATCGAAAGAGTTCATCAAGAAGAAGATACCGGCAAACTCCAGCATACCGTCTTAAATGGAGAAAAAGTTACCCTAGTGGACTTCAATCGTTCCGGCGTTCCTCTCGTCGAAATAGTCTCTAAGCCTGATATGTCCAGTAGTGCTGAAGCCAAAGAATATTTAAAAAAAGTTCACGAAATCATTCGCGCCATCGGCGTCTCAAGCGCCGATATGGAAAAAGGACAGATGCGTTTGGAACCAACAGTCAACGTTTGTATCGAGAATGAAGCGGGAATACGTTACACTCCTTTGGTGGAGATAAAAAACATTAACTCCTTTAATTTTGCTGTACAGGCCATTGAATTTGAAATCAAGCGTCAGGTCGAAGATTTTGAAAAAACCGGCGTCGAAAAGAGCTCAACCAACAAAACCACCAGAGGGTACGATTCGGTCAAAAAGGTCACCTTCCTGCAAAGAACCAAAGAAGAGGCCAAAGATTATCGGTATTTTCCTGAGCCGGACATCCCCCCATTTATTATTGAGGAAGATTTTGTAGAAAAAATTGGGAAAGAACTCCCTCTGCTCCCCGATCAGGAAATATCTTCATTAAAAAACCTTGGTGTGGAGAGAAAAGATGCCAAGATCCTTGTCAGCACCCAAAATCAAGTCGCTATTCAAATTATTCATGACTATTCCGACGATGATCGGATTGAATCAAAGAAACTTGCCAGTTTGATCGTCAATGGGAAGCTCGACCCAGCAGAACACGTTCTAGTTCGATATCAAGAACTTACCAAAGTTGGCAACACCGATAGGGGAGAGCTGGAAAAAGTTATTCAAGGAATTATGCTGGCTAACCCAGTTCTAGTGGCAGACTTCAAAGGCGGCAAGATCGCTGTAGCCGGCTTCTTTGTTGGTCAGGCCATGAAAGAAACCAAAGGTACCGCCGACCCAAAGACCCTCAGTGAAGTTGTGTTAGACCTACTCAACAAATAAGCAGAGCTTGTTTGGGAATCCAACAATTTTCCCATGCTCCACCACTATCCCTTCCGATCGGAGCAGTCGAATTTTCTTTTGAATTTCTTCACCATCTGTTTTTCCCATAAACCCACCAATGGTGCCGTCACTTCGAACCACTCGATGGCAGGGGACATCGGGAGCGTATGGGTTATGTTTTAACGCCTGACCGACGGCTCTGTAAGCTTTGGTGCCTAATTTCTCACCCAACGCCTTATAAGTCGTCACTTCTCCTTTAGGTACACTTTTTAGAAATTTGTAAACTTCATCGGCAAAACTCATATATATAGTATACTATGGGCAGAAAATATGGAAAAAATAAGCTATTCGAGACCTGATTTAGATAATGAACAAGCAAGATATAAGCACGATGTAGCCAAGTTGGAGGCAACGGAAGGTTATGCTTTGTTATCAAAGGACCAAAGGGCAATCATCCGAAATACTTTAATTCTTCAGATTCGAGCCGAAAGAGACATGGATCCTTTGCACCGGAATGACCCCTGGTATTATGACTGGCACAAGCGTAAAGGACTCCGTCCAAGATACAAAGGAAGTTTAGAACACGTAAAACATTGGTACTGTCATGCCGCTGTGGCAGCTCTCGAAACTCGAGATCTGTCCGGCACCAGACCGCAAAACTGTAAGGAAGACTTCTTTGACGGAGACTATTTTCAGATTGATCAGGAATTTGAGCTGAGGAAGGCGGTGGAGTTTTTTGGCTTTCCCTGCATCGTTCATGTAAGCACAGAGCTCGGCAACTCCAGAGGAGAGACAACTAAATTTCATACCTTTTTAGCCCTAGGACATGGACCAAAGGATGAGATAGTGGTCTGGGAAAAGCAAAGGATCGAACTCCCCTATCGAGTCGTAAGTTTGAGCCAAGTTTACGCAGATTATAAGCATGCACATTTTTGGGGATTCAGAAAACTTCGATCCACCACTTGAAATATTCGCGGACAACCCTGAAGATAACTAAGCATGCCAAAGTTCACCCATCTTCACGTTCATACCGAGTTTTCCCTGTTGGATGGGCTGAGTAAAATTGGTAAACTCGTAGCCAAAACAAAAGAGCTCGGACAAACTGCAGTGGCTATTACAGATCATGGCTCCATGTATGGTGCGATCGAGTTCTATAAGAAGGCTCTCAAGGAAGAAATCAAACCTATCATTGGCTGTGAGATCTATTTGGCCAAAAGTTCCCGCCTCGATAAGACCAAGTCCGACGCCAACCACTTGATTCTACTGGCAGAAAACTTTGAAGGTTATCAAAACCTACTCAAAATCGTCACCATCGGTCAGACGGAAGGTTTCTATTACAAACCGAGAGTAGACAAGGAAACCTTGTCAAAATACTCAAAAGGCCTTATTTGCACCACCGCCTGTCCGGCAGGACGAGTCCAAAAATTACTAATTGAAGAGGGGGTGGAATCTGCCAAAAAAGAACTTATCGAATATGAACAAATATTCGGATCGGGAAACATTTTTATCGAATTACAGCGACATCATTACGACCGATATGCTTTAAACCCGTTGGTACCGGCTGAAATTAAACCCAAACTACTGGATTTTCATCAGAATGAAATTAAAGCTGAGGCAGGATTAATTAAGCTCTCCCGAGAACTAGGGATACCACTGATAGCCACTAACGACTCTCATTATATAAACCAAGAGGATGCCGCCGCCCAAGATGCCTTAGTTTGTGTTCAGACTGGGAAAATGCTTGATGATACCAATCGCATGCGCTTCGTCGACACTCCAGATTTTTATCTCAAAAGCCCCGACGAAATGGGATCTGAGTTTCAGGATTTACCAGAGACATTGGATAATACTCAAAAGATTGCTGAACGCTGTGATGTTAGCATCAAACTGGGGGAATGGTATTTTCCCAAGCTGGATCTTCCGACCGGAAAATCGGCCGGAGAGGTTCTGCGTGAAAAAGCGTACATCGGTTGCCAAGATATATTTGGGTCTGTAAACGAAGAGCAGAGAACCAGACTTGAATATGAACTGGAAGTAATAGAAAAGAAGGGTTATTCACCCTACTTTTTGCTTGAATCCGGCATTGTTAACTTCGCTAATGACGCTGGAATTTACACCAACACTAGAGGGTCGGCAGCCGGTTCTCTTGTTTCTTATTGTATAGGGATCACGACGGTCGACCCCTTATATTTTAGGTTACCCTTCGAACGTTTCCTGAACCCTTTTCGACCATCACCTCCGGATATTGATTTGGATGTCGCTGATATTCATCGTGACGCCTTGATTCACTATCTGGCCGACACCTACGGTCAGGAGAAAGTAGGTCAGATCTGCACTTTTGGCACCATGAAAGCAAGAGCCGCAGTCCGGGATATCGGACGAGTAATGGGGATGCCATATTCCAAAGTAGATAAAATTTCCAAGACGGTACCAGAAGGCAGTCAAGGGTTCCCCATGACTTTAAAGAAAGCTCTGGAAACCACACCCGAGCTTCAAAAGATGAAAAACGACGATCCAGAGATAAAACGCTTGTTGGATATGGCCCAAAAGGTAGAGGGTAATGCTCGCCATATTTCTGTACATGCCGCCGCGGTGATCGTCGGCCCCGACAATCTGGTGAAATTTACTCCCCTTCAGCAAGAAACCGGTGGGGGAGATCGAGTCATTACTCAATACGAGATGCATGCCTGCGAAGATGTTGGCTTGATAAAGCTTGATATATTAGGAATTGCTAACCTCACCATTCTCGCCAATGCGGTCAAACTCGTCGAAAAACTTTACGATATCAAAATAAACATTAAAAAAATCCCACTGGACGACACCCCAACTTACGAAATGCTGGCCAGAGGTGAAACCTTCGGCGTCTTTCAGTTGGCCGGTGGTGGTATGACCAAATATTTGATTGATCTAAAACCTGAAAGAATTGAAGATGTTATGGCCATGGTGGCTCTTTATCGCCCTGGTCCCATGGGCAGTATTCCGGAATATATTATTCGTAAACATAATCCTGCCAAAGTGTCCTACTTTGTTCCTGGTCTCGAGAAAATTCTTGATCAGTCATACGGTATTATCACTTATCAAGACGACGTTCTCTTTATGGCCATCCAACTAGCGGGTTACAACTGGGAAGAGGCCGATAAATTTAGAAAGGCTATTGGCAAGAAAATAGTTTCTGAGATGGAAGCTCAGCACTCTAAGTTCGTTGAAGGCTGTATCACTCATTCCAATATAACAAGAGAAAAGGCCGAAGATCTCTTTAAGCAAATAGAGACTTTTGCTGCATACGGATTCAATAAGGCCCATGCCGCATCTTACGGTATTGTTGCCTACTGGACGGCATACATCAAGGCTCACTATCCGGTTGAGTATATGACCGCACTAATGTCCGTTGAGGCAGGGGATACAGACAAGATTGTTCTAGCGATATCCGAGTGTGAAAAACTTGGTATAAAAGTGTTACCACCGGACGTAAATGAATCGCTGACTGATTTTACCGTTGTCAGCTTGGCGGAAGACCTATGGCTACAGGAAGGAAGAGCCAGAGATTCCGGGAAAGCAATCCGTTTCGGACTTTCAGCCATAAAGAATGTTGGTACGTCAGCCATTACGGCCATTTTGGATGCCAGAAAAAACGGAGACTTTATCTCGTTTACCGACTTTTTGAGAAGAGTTGATCTTCAAAAAGTAAATAAAAGAGTTGCTGAATCTCTAATCAAATCCGGGGCTCTTGACCGTTTCGGGAATCGGGCCCAGCTTCTAGCCGCCCTACCAATTATTCGAGAAGGTTCGGCTCGAATTCAGAAAAGAAACGGTGAAAGTCAGGTCAGCTTATTTGGGTCAGTCTCGGTTGACAACACTGTCGACAATCTACCCAATATTCCGGAAATGTCTCTGGAAGACAAACTGAAACTGGAAAAGGAGCTTTTGGGCTTTTATCTGTCGGATAATCCTGTCAAAAAGATCGTCAGAATAGTTTCGGACCTTATTTCTCACAAGATCGCCCATCTAGACCCGACTCTCCACTTAAATCAGACGGTTACCCTAGCTGGTGTTGTGAGTCGAGAAAAGCTGGTTAATACGAAGAAAAATAACTCCAAAATGGCCTTTGTCACCCTACAGGACGATACCGGAACCATCGATTGTATTATTTTCCCCAAACTTTATGCCGAAAATCCGGAACTCTGGCACGAAGATTCAGCCTTGATAGTTAGAGGTAAGGTAGATAATCGGGAAGATAAGCTTCAGGTCGTGGTTGATTCAGGTACGGTGATCGATACCAGTAAAACTCCCCGAGATATGATCCACGAAATCTTTATTAAGTCAGGAACTCCCAAGCATGTCATGCAACAAGTTAGTAACCTCCTCAAAGCTTACCCTGGAGACCACGAAATCGTGGTGGCGATCGAATCAGGCAACAATCTGAAGAAGATAACTCTACCTTATAAGGTAGAGTTTGGGCCTGTATTGGAAAAACAAGTGGAAAAAACCCTCCACGGCTGGTAAAATAAGTGCCTATGGCAAATCAAATCAAATGGCAGGATAAAATCAGCTTTGGCGTGGGAGACACACTTAAAGTGTCCCTAGCCGTCAAAGAAGGCGAAAAAACCCGTATTCAAATCTTCCAAGGCATTGTCATTGCCATTCGTGGTACCGGCGCTGGCAAAAACTTCATTGTACGCAAAATCGCCACCGGAGGAGTAGGTGTCGAGAAAATTCTTCCCATCAACACCCCCACCATTACCGGCATCGAAATCGTCAAAAAAGGGAAGGTCAGACGTGCCAAACTCTACTACCTTAGAGATCTTCTAGGTAAAAAGGCTACTAAGATTAAGGATGTTTTTGTTAAAAAAGGCCAAAAGGCTGAAACTGAAGTTCCATCTGAAGGCATTATTGAGAAAACCGAAGATGATGAGAAGGCAGAAAAGGTGCGTCCCGAAACAGTAAAGGTTAAAAATGCCCCCAAGGTTGAAGTAGTTAAAGTCAAAAAGGTCAAAAAGGGCCCCAAGAAGATTGTTCGCAAGGAGAAGGTCTTTGTCCGTTAGTCGGTGATGACCACTTTTTTGTTCTTGAAACAATAGAGCATCGCCGGTCTGTGAGCAATACCCTCCAGTTTTTTTCCTGAAGCCACAATTAAGCCTGTAGAAAGAATTTTCTTTCTAAAGTTTCTCTTGTCTAGTGACGTTTTTAGAATTATTTCATAAACTTTTTGGAGGTCTGTAAGAGTAAACGATCCCGGCAACAAACCAAGAACAATATTGGTATAACCCAACTTATTTCGAAGTCTTTGCACGCCATATTTTGATATCTCCGTATGGTCGAAAGCAAGTTTTGGAAGCTTATCAACTGCGAAAAACTTTGCTTCCTTAGCGTCCCCCGTTGATTTAAATTTCCACTCGGTGTTTGAGACCAGAGCCATATAGGTAACGGTGATAACTCTAGTTCTAGGGTCTCTTTTGGGATTACCAAAGGTGTAAAGCTGTTCCAGGTATAGATTCTTTACCCCGGTTTCCTCTGATAGCTCTCTATTGGCCGCTTCATCCAGAGATTCATCCATTCTTACAAATCCTCCAGGTAGGGCCCATGAGTCTTCAAATGGCGTCTCATTTCTTTTTACCAGCAATATCTTCAATTCTCCGGCTTCAACTGTAAAAAGCAAAACGTCTACTGTTACAGACGGTCTATCGTACTTTGTCACGTCATATTTATCCTTCATGTGTCCATTATACACTTACGCCGTATACATTATAAATCTGTATACTAAATGTATCTACCAAATACCTATCCAATATGAAAACAAAAGAGAGACAAGATCAGCCGACAGTTCTCCCTATATTTTTTCAAAAATGGGCCTCCTTACTTTTTCTTCCCTTGCGCTTATGGCTTGGTTGGGAATGGTTAACCAGTGGCTACCACAAACTACTTAGCCCTGCTTGGATGGTAACCGGAGAAGCCCTCAAGGGATATTGGGCAAGGGCAGTGATTGTCTCAGACGGTAAGGGAGCTATTACCTATGATTGGTATAGATCCTTCCTGCAATTTATGCTAGACGCTCAAGCACATTCCTGGTTTGCTAAGCTGGTCGCCTGTGGTGAGACCATGGTCGGCATTGCTTTAATAATAGGCGCTTTTGTCGGGGTGGCCGCTTTCTTTGGTGCCCTCATGAACTGGAACTTTATGATGGCCGGCAGTGCCTCCACCAACCCCATGCTCTTTCTAGTTTCTATTTTTCTCATACTGGGTTGGCGTATCGCCGGTTATATTGGAGCCGACTACTTTCTGCTAACTTGGCTCCGTCAACGACTCCACCCAAATTATCGTTAAAATCCTACACACCTCACTCAGTTGTCTGTCTTCCTTGTTATAATGCTACAGATCTTTAATAAAACATAAGGAGACACTATGGATCTTCATTTTCTTGAGGACGAAACATTAACTAGTAATTTAGACGATTCGCAGGCGAGCAAATATTATTCGAAGATATAACATCAAAATTGGAGGCCAAATATGCCCAAACAGCACACTAAACACCAGTGGCTCTACCCTTTTCTGGTACTGATCTTCGTCGCTGTCTATTACGCCCTAACATCCTCACCATCAGGCCGGGTAGTTCCGGATTTCTCATCTCCGACTCCGGTTGTTCTGGGAGCCACCAACACTCCTGTTCACGAAACCCAAGCCAGTTGGTACGAGGTCTATTTTACGAACCCCAAAATACCCTTTGACGATAACTTCACTGGAGGTATCGAATCTGTTCTGATCGAAAAAATCAATCAAGCTGACACCTCAATCGACTTGGCAGTCTATGAATTCAATCTGGAGAATGTCGTTCAAGCTCTAATAGCCGCACAGGGGCGCGGAGTCAGGGTTCGCGTTGTTTACGATAATGAATTTACAGATCCAGATCTTCAAATCAGTGAACTAAAGAATGCCGGTATCCAAGCGATTCCGGATGAACGATCAGCTTTCATGCACAATAAATTTTTTATCTTTGATGGCCAATGTATCTGGACCGGCTCTTTTAATATCAGTATCAACGCCGCTTACCGCAACAACGAAAACGCTCTTTACTTCTGTTCATCAGAGGCGGCCCAAAACTACACCATTGAATTTGAAGAGATGAATGGAAGCCAATTTGGCACCACATCTCCGGCCGACACACCTTATCCTGTCTTCGTCATCAATGGTGTCAAGGTCGAAAACTATTTTGCCCCAGAAGATCATGTCATGGAACATATTATTTCTGAGATCAGTTCAGCCCAAAACTATGTTCATTTTATGGTCTTTTCCTTCACCCACAACGGACTCGGACAAGCTATGATTGACGACTTGCGTCGAGGTGTCGGTATTGTTGGTATATTTGAAACTCGAGGAGCCGCAAGTCAATATTCACAGTGTCTCCCTTTACTCCTTCAGGGAGCCGAAATAACCCTAGACGGGAATCCCCGTACTTTTCATCACAAGGTGATTATTATTGACGGTCAAATCGTCATTACAGGATCATTCAATTTTTCTGATAGTGCCGATCAGGAGAATGACGAAAATCTTCTCATTATTCATGATCCTTCCCTAGCTGCCGCTTATGAAAAAGAGTTTCAGAGAATGAAGTCGATGTCTCGGGTGATTCAAGGCAATTCATGCACTACACAATAATCTTAACTAGCCCCACCAATCGTGGGGCTTTTAAATGCAAACTAGTCATATAATTAATCTATGAACATAGAGTTTGAAAATAATTTTAAGTATGAAGTCAAATATCTCAGCTTAGGTGAAAACGCTTATCGAGAAGTTCTTCAATCTTCCCCGACGGTAAACGAAAGATTGAGCATTCTTCAGTCAGACCCCAAAAACGTCGAAGCCCGACAGCAAATGCTCCGGGCAGTTCTGAGACTTGACTATGTCTTGACAGAAAAAGATCAGAATAATGATCAACGCTCGTATGATTTACAGTTAGTGGAAGAAGTCAAGCAAATCGCTTTGGACATGGTCCAGACATTACCGGCTGAAAAACAAGCGGACGCTCTCAAATTCATAAATAATCTTGGTGAATCTCCCTGGTTATTTTTCCATCTTGATAGAACGGGTAAATCTATTGTAGATTTTTTTGAAAACACCAAACAAGTCATCAAAGGAGAGAATGTGTTGTTAACTACAAGACAAATAAATCTTATGGAGTTTGTTGGTAGAACCCATGATATTGGTAAGCTACTTGGTTCCCTTAACGCCCAAATTGATCCGGATCATGAAATCATTTACCGTGAAATCATCGGTAAGCATCTTGAAGGAAAAACCTTCATTACCCATAATGGGCGAAAAATAGTTTTTGAAGCTGAAGATGTTCGATTTATTATTGGCGTAGTCGGACTTCATGAAGATATATGGCGTGAAGAAGACTTCGCACACCAGGCCGAATCTCTAAAGAAAGAGAACAATCCTCAGGATATAGAAGTGGCCATTGCCAGAGGTAGGACGATTCTCCATTTTGTGGATATCTTTGGAGATGCGGTACGGTTTCAAGATGGAGCCATGAGAATAGTCGACAAAGACGCTTTTCAAGCCCGTTTCGTTGACTTGTTTCGAAGACACATTAAACTTCCGATCATCTGCACTAAAACGAAAATTATAACAGTTGATGGTAAAGACAATCAGGTACTGTTTTTCGTTGAATGGTTTCTGGGCAAAGTTTTTCGTCCCCAATGGGGAGAGCATGGTGTAGCCGGACTTACTTGGACCTTTGGAATTTTGAGGGATGAATGGGGAATTAACATTGGCTCTGGGCTTATACCCGCAGTTCAAGACGGGGTTATTCAGGTTCTGGAAGAAGCCGAGGCCGCTATTATCGGAGTTAAAAAAAATTACCCCGGTTATCGTTACCAAGAAGGAATCAACCCCCAAGACCTCCAAGAGGAACTAAGTTCTAAGCTGGAGCAAATAAAAAACTCCATTTCCGCCATCAAAGCACCCTTACGACCTAGGTCTCCCTGAGATACCATTCTGAGTCGACTAATGCAGCTTGTACTTTTCTGATTCGATTTTTTAAAACATCCTCGGGAACTCCATGCACGGGCGATATCCCAGAAATCTGGGCGAAACTTCTTTGAGGTGAGCCCACTGCACCACAGGTGGAACCCATTTTCGACAGTGTGATCAAGACGTATTATAAACTTCAAGAACTTGGTATCCAAGAGGTAAACGGCAAAATCGTCTTTATCGACAACATGGAGGTGGAGAATGAATAACTTCACTACCGCGCTCCATGATGAGAAGACGTTTTACAAAGCTTTCCTGAGGGATATTGATCTGGCTAGAGAGGAAATTATTGTCGAAAGTCCATTTGTTACCTCCAGTAGAATGAAAACGCTCTGGCCTTACCTAAGAAGTGCTCATGCAAGAGGCGTTAAACTCTACATTATTACTAGAGATCCTAATGATCATAGTGATGGGTACGAAATGCAGTCAGAAAGGGAAATTGAGGCAATGGAAGCCCTAGGGATACAAGTATTTTTGTGTACTGGTAATCATCACCGCAAGCTAGCAATAATTGACAGAAAAATCCTTTGGGAGGGTAGTTTGAATATTTTGTCGCAAATACGTAGCAGAGAAATCATGCGCCGCCTAGATGGCGGCGGCTTCGCCGTAGAGATGTTTAATTATTTGAATTTTGGGAGATACATATGAAAGTGCTATACTTCGACCATATGACGCAAAACGTAGGCTACCATATCACCGAGCAGGATATTGAAACAACCATTCGATTCCTTAAGGCAGAAAATAAGCCATGTACCCGTGAAGATGCTGTAAAACACTTAGAAGAAAAGGCTGCTTTAGCCCATATGGCAGCTCACAAAATTGTCGAAGATGAGAAAAACGGTAAAATCGATCCAGTAATCTTGAAAAAAGATTAAAAAGTAAGCACCTCTGAGGATTTGATCTTTAAAGCCTTCAAGATTTGTTTCAAGGTTTCGACTGTAGTATTTTCCTCATTTCGTTCGATTCTAGCGTAGTAATTAACACTAATACCCGCTTTCTCAGCCACATCAACTTGCTTTAATCCAAGCCTCTTTCTCGCTTCTTTTAGTTTTTTACCAATTTTTTCTGGCGACATAATGTAATTATATTACGTTATAGATAATATTACTCTAAGTATTAATTTTTAATCTAGATTTAAGCTGTACAAACCACCATCATTTACCAGTGATAAGCCTTTTACTCCAAGCTCACGAAGCAAAGTCATTCTGGTAATTTGACAAATATGACTGTGATATTCCCTTGCATCATCCATATATGAGTAAAATAGGTTGCTCGTGTTATTGTTTGGCAAAGGTCGAATTTTCGAGTGTGCAATATCCCAATTATTTCTTATATCAATAAAATCTGACAACATTTCGTGCTGAGCCTTAGTTGGTCTTTTAAGTTTAGCGCCTACAGCAAATTTGTAGGCCATCTTTAATGAACTTGTTTTATGGAATCTTGTTGGAATATCTTTGTTATGTAAATTAGCTCTTTTTGAGATGTATTCGATTATTTTATAAAAAGACAAGAAACTTTCATCAACAAACTGAAGGTGATCTAAATCAACTCCTTTCCTCCAGTAATTAATAAGCTTTTTGGTTGTATTTGAGTATTTATTAACTGCGGATACTCGCGAGAGTATGCTGTAAATCTCTTCAAGAGCCTCATTTGATAGCTGTAAGGAGGAATTGTCATCAATTCGTATCGGATCATTCCCATTAAGACAACTGGCGTTTGATTGGTGTTTTAATCCTCGTGTTTCTCCTGAAAAATTATCTACAGATTTTGATTTATAGGTAACTCCACCCACAAAGCTATCTATGACTGGTTCTGTAGAAATGACAACAGATGTATTAACGTCTTGATTTGTTGCTATCGTTAATACATCCACTAACAAAGCTAAATCTGCCGATATCCTAGTCTGTTCAAATATGTCGCCTGGGTTCTTAGTGTCGTAACTCAAATAAGTGAAGGCGGTAACTAAGTTGTTTTCCCAATCAAAAAACCACTTTCCGATATGACCATTTTTAATAAGTATGTTGCATGCACTCGTTTTTAATTTCAACCGTATTATTGACCTAGTCTTACTCATATTTATATATTACTCGTTTGACTGTCTAAGAATACTCTCGGATTCACTGGTATTCCGTATACATTGACTTGAAAGTGGAGATGTACGCCTGTTGCCCAGCCAGTTTGACCTTGGCCACCAATCACATCACTAGTGGTCACCTTTTGGCCTTTAAAGACATAAATCTTATTTAAGTGGGCATAGATGGTGGCGACATTATTACCATGATCAACAATCACATGTTTACCATATCCCCAAAAGATCTCTCCTGCATAAATCACAGTTCCATCCATGGCAGGATTGACTGGTTCATCCAGTTTACTGGCCAGATCAATCCCTGTGTGGAAGACTTGGTACATGCTAGACTGTGCAAATTCAAGAGTAATTACGCCCTTGGTTGGCCAAACAACTGTCGGGTGAATTTCTGTAGTGACTTCACCCGTGGTGGGATCTTTGATCTGGATGCTTTGATTAGTTGGATTTTGATCTACTAACCTATCAGAGATGATATTTATACCCACCTGAGTCAGTAGAATGACCGCTATGACAGGGAGCATGAGGATGGTGAGGAAAGCTAACAGGACAAATTTGAGCTCTTTGCGAAACGACCAGAGAGTCAACACCAGTTTTGGATTCATAGCTAAATGTAGACTTCCCGTGGGTCGGTGGTCAGAAGTGGGTGTTCTTCGTCCGATGCGACCACTTTGACCGCTACATGGTTCTGGTCAGCGATAAGCAATGCCTCTCCTCGATCACAAGTTAAAAGATAATGTTGCTCATAGGCAGAAAGATGAAATTCTTCGGCAACCTTTTTGATCGTGGTCGTATCTTGGCGCATGAGGACTCTGAGTGACGACTGACTGGCGATGGCTTTACCGTATTCCTGGTTCAGAAAGTCATTGGCTTGTTGAGTAATGATCGTGACACCTAGATAATATTTTCTAGCTCGGCGTACTAGGCCTGAGATAAACCTGGCACTCTCTGGTTCTTGAAGGAGCATCCAACCCTCATCGATCACGAGCATTCTCTTTTGTGGGTTTTGTTTCACCTCATTGTTAACGAAGTTCGCAACCACCATCATCATGATTGACCTGATAGATTCGTTTAAGTCTTTGATGTCAAAGACAATCAGGCGATTATCGAGCTTAATATTGGTCTGGGAATCAAAAACGGTTGAAAGTGAGCCTTTGACGAACCGCTCGAGTCTGTCGCATAAATCTTTATGCTTCATGACTTTGAGGTTTTTATAGAAATCTTTAAGGAGCGGATACTCAACAGCTTTTGACCTTTTTGCATTTTTGCGTGGAGTCAGCTTGGCTTCTTTGTAGGTCACCAGAAGGGCGCGGTCAACAGATGCTCGCTCTTCTGAGGTTAAGCTACCAACCATAAGAGATATGAGCTCGGTTAAATCTTGGATATGTTCAGATAAGTTATTTTCTTGGGTAACTGAGTGCTCTGAAAACTGGAAAGGATTAATTTTCTCTTTGGATGAGCTCGAAAGTTTGATATATGTACCGTCAACACTCTTAGCTAGTTGTTTGTACTCACGCTCTGGGTCAATGATGATAACTTTCGTGCCTTGCATGAGGTGGCGCAAAATTTCAACTTTAGCAGTGTAGCTTTTACCAGATCCCGATTGAGCAAAAATAATTGAGTTGGCATTGTTTAAGCTAAAACGGTCAATGATAACGAGCGAGTTATTCGATTTATTGATTCCGTACAATATGCCTGACTCTTGCACCAGTTCAAATGAAACAAAGGGGAAAGTAAGCGCTGCACTAGAGCTATCCAAGTTTCTTTTCTGTGCAAGTTTGTTTTCAGATCTTGGCAGAATGGATTTGCTTCAATTTGTTGGAAGGTGGCAGGCTTAATGTAGAACAGTCGTGTCTGCATCACGGTTTCGAGTAACTTGGTGTTTTTGTTGAGTTCGCTCAGACTATCAGCACTAATTGTCATGTAGATAGAGATTTGGAAGAGTTTTTCCATTCCGCGCTGAATTTTGTCTTTGAGTTCCATGGCAGATTCGAGCGGATCAGTGATCTCGCTTCCGATGACCCGTCCCTCTTTGAGCATGGTACGCTTGGTTGACTCAAGTTCAGTTATTTTTCTGTTGAGTTTGGGTAGGGCGATGAGTGGATCAACTTGTTCAATGTGATAGCTGATATCAATATCATGATTAAAATTGATCAGGTTATTGAGCCAGCCAGTTGAAGCTACATATGGGTATCCCGAAACAAACAGGGTTCTCACGTATCTGTCATTAATCTGCAAATAGCTGGATTCTTCTTTAAGTCCTGAGTAGGAGATCA
>Ga0209212_1000899_pt1 | contig 53909 bp, 48 predicted proteins | sample RifGroC2_FD_183996 | JGI IMG/M metagenome (GOLD analysis project Ga0209212, IMG submission 183996) | Groundwater microbial communities from Rifle, Colorado, USA - Groundwater C2 (SPAdes) (version 2) | ecosystem: Environmental > Aquatic > Deep subsurface > Groundwater | place: Rifle, Colorado...
TCACGAAAAAGCGAGTTTAAAGAAACTCTTGTAAAAAAAGGTGCAACATTAGGAGCAAACTCAACTATTCTTTGTGGCATTACCATTGGGGAATATGCTTTTATCGGTGCGGGTGCAGTTGTCACAAAAGATGTACCTCCTTATGCTCTCGTATATGGAAACCCTGCCAGATTAAAGGGCTGGGTGTGTGAGTGTGGAGTAAAACTTCAAATAAAGGATAAAAGTGCTACCTGTAATGCTTGTAGGAAAAAATATTTTAATGATAAATCAAAATTGGTTATGAACAAAAGATGTCAATTAATGATTCCTTTTAAGAGGTGTCAATAAAAGAGAACCTGCAGAGTAAAAACAAGGAAATGCCAGTGAATCTGAAAGAGTTACTATCCAATAAAAAGTTTATTCCAATCTATTCAAGTCGCAAAAACTTAAACAAGAATAAATTAGGACCTGTAGCGGTTGAGTTGCACTGGACTTCTATCTGCAACTATAATTGCATTCATTGTTCTTATGGCAACAGAAGGCAGATGAGAAAAAGGTTGTCTAATGAGGTCATTAATAGTGTTTTAAAAGACCTGATTACTTTAGATGTTAAGGGGGTCTATCTATCAGGTGGCGGCGAGCCTACTACCGTTACAGGATGGGATAAATATGCACTTGAATTGATTAATAACAATGTGAAAGTGGCTTTGATTACTAATGGAGTTGCGCTGAAAGAATTGCATCTTGCTGTGTTGAGAAAGATGAATTATATTGCAGTCTCTGTGTATTCTATTGATGAAAGAGAGTATGAAGAAATAACAAGTGGAAAGGGTTTTGAGGAACAATTTTTACTCCCGGCATTATTGAAGCAAGAATATAATAATACCATTATCGGGGCTCGATGCGTACTTAATACGATAAATTACAGGCATGTGCTATCGATTTATCAGGGTGCTATGAAAGCCGGTTTCGATTATATAATTTTTATACCTGTTGTTGACTATGAAGGTATTGGTATTGACTTGCAGGCAGAAGATATTTCATGTCTTCATGAGCTTTTGATTATGCATTACGATAAATTTGACTTCTCCAAGACGAATGTAGATGTCCTGATAAATAGAAAAAGTCATTATTATGAAGTAACAGATTACCGTGAATTTATGACAAATCCTCAAGCAGGGTGTAAGGCTATTCAAGTGCGAGGTAATGCCTTCATTAATTATGACGGCGGAGTATATTTATGCCAGCCTTATATTGGCATTGAGAGATATTGTATCGGCAATATCAATGAAATGCGGTTTGAAGAAATCTGGAATTCTCAGCGCCATTTAGATGTTATAGAGCTTTTGAATCAGGACTTCGTATCAGGATTATGTAAAAATTGCCGTTCTATCAACTTTAATAAAGCAGCGGATGAATATGATCGTAATCGGTTAACCGTCCCTGCAATTATAAAAGATGTTTTTATCTAAAGCGAATATCCCTCTATATCAGGCAAGCAAAATAAAAATATTATTCTTAACAAAGCATAAACCTTTTTCTGAAGATGCAGCAGAACTTATCAGATGTCATTTCCCTTCATCTGAAATTGTTTTTGGAGAGAGAGACGAAGCATTTCCGCTTAATTTATTGGGAAAACAATTTGATTATGTTATTTCATATATCTCTCCATGGATAGTTCCAAAGGATATTCTTGATAGCACAAAAATAGCAGCAATCAATTTTCATCCCGGTCCTCCTGAATATCCCGGAATAGGTTGCACTAATTTTGCCATTTATAACCATGAAAAGGAATTTGGTATTACAATTCATCACATGGAAGAGAAGCCAGATAGCGGGGATATTATTACAGTGAAGCGGTTCCCAACCTTTGATAATGATACCGTCTATTCACTTACTCAGAGATGTTATGCTTATATATATATGGAATTTGTGGAGATTTTTTCTTTGATTTTATCTAACAAGACTTTGTCGAAGAGTGAGGAGAAGTGGAAAAGAAAACCTTTTACAAGAAATGAGCTTAATGAGTTATGCAAAATCACAAAAGATATGCCAGAGTATGAGATAAAAAGAAGGATAAGAGCAACTACTTATCCTGATATGCCAGGCGCTTTTATTGAATTAGGTGGAGTAAAATTTTCTATAGCAGGAGAGAAAACAGATGCAGAAAATTATAATGATAGGCGGGGGGGGGCACGCAAAGGTTTTAATAGAACTCATAAGGCTTTTGGGTCAATACAGAATCATAGGAGTATTAGAATCGCAGCTTAAAGCAAGGTCAACTTTAGATGGAATTATTGTTTTAGGTGGTGATGACTTGCTCTATGAATTAAACAAAAAGGGAATTGAAAATGCCTGTATCGGTGTGGGGAGTATAAGGGATAATAGTAAAAGGAAAATGCTGTATAAAAAAGTTAAACAAATTGGGTTTTCTATGCCGTTTTTGATTCATCCACGATCTGTTGTTTCAAAAAAAATACAGATTTCTGGAGGTGTTCAGATAATGGCAGGTACAATTATTCAAACAGGTTGTATGATTGGAGAAAATACAATTATAAATACTGGTGCTATAGTCGAGCATGACTGCATTATTGGCAACCATGTTCATGTATGTCCTGGCGTTGTTATATCAGGCGGATGTTCAATTAATGATGGTTCCTTTATAGGTGCAGGAGCGACTCTTATACATGGGATAAAGGTAGGTAGAAATTCATTAGTAGCAGCAGGTGCTGTGGTAATCAACGATGTTCGGGATAATGAAAAGGTAATGGGTGTTCCAGCAAAATGAAGATTTTTATTATTGCAGAAGCTGGTGTAAATCATAATGGCGATTTAGATATAGCTTTTAAGCTTATAGATGTTGCAATAGAGGCTGGTGCTGATGCCATTAAATTTCAGACATTTAAAGCCGAAAAAGTTGTAACCGCTACAACTCCTAAAGCAAACTATCAGATAGATAATATGGGAACATCCGAATCACAGCTTGAGATGCTAATGAAACTTGAATTGTCTATAGAGGCTCATAAAGAACTTTTTTCCTATTGCAAAAAGAAGAACATTATTTTTATCTCCACACCCTTCGATAAAGAAAATGCTGATATGCTGGATAACTTAGGAATAACTATTTTTAAGATTCCATCGGGCGAAATCTCTAATAAACCTCTTATACAACATATTACAAAGAAGAACAAACCTATAATCCTTTCCACTGGTATGTCTTATTTAGGAGAAGTTGAGAAAGCTGTAAACTGGATTAATGAATTATGGTATAAGGTAGATAAAAAGCCGCAATTAACTCTCTTGCATTGTGTGTCAAACTACCCCGCGGTAATCGAAGATGTAAATCTTTTAGCAATGAAGACAATGGCAAAAGCATTTGGATTACCTGTTGGATATTCAGACCATACTATGGGAATAGAAGTATCTGTTGCGGCTGTTGCGATGGGTGCAAATGTTATTGAAAAGCATTTTACCCTTGATAGAAATATGAAGGGACCAGACCATAAAGCATCCATTGAGCCGGCTGAATTAAAGGCAATGGTGAGGGCAATAAGAAATGTTGAGCAAGCAATAGGAGATGGGATAAAAAGACCTACAAAAAACGAAGAAGATACAAGAAATATTGCAAGAAGAAGCCTTGTTGCAGTAAGGGATATTAAAAAAGGAGAGATTTTTTCGGGAGAAAATATTGGTTTAAAAAGGCCAGGAATAGGGATTCAACCAGAATTTATGGAGCAGGTTATAAATAAAAGAGCAAAGATTGATATAAAAAAAGATTCTTTATTAAAATGGGATGATTTTTAAAAAGAGGGCGAGATTATACCAGATTGCCAAAAACTAACACTTTCTCCCAGACCTGAGTCACCAATTTATCTATCTTTGAAGATTAAGCGAGTGAGCAGGTAAGTGGATTTTTGAAAAGATATTAATATGAGCGCTATTATCAAAATGGAGAATATTCAAGATTTGATTTTTGAGATAAGAGGCGTAAAAGTTATCTTGGATAGTGATGTTGCTGAATTGTACGCTGTGGAGACCAAGCGTATCAACGAAGCCGTTAAAAACAATCCTAATAAGTTTCCTGACGGGTATATCGTAGAATTAACCAAAGATGAATGGGATTCTTTGAAGTCGAAATTTTCGACTTCAATCAAAGGAGGCAAAGTCAAGTTGCCAAGTGCTTTTATAGAAAAAGGGCTTTATATGCTGGCAACTATATTAAAAAGCCCTATTGCTGCACAGACGACCATTGCCATTATTGAGGCTTTTTCAAAAGCAAAGTCTCATGCAAAAAAGCGGTGAGATTATCGCTAAAATCCTTGATGATGATTTACAAACCACCGATACAGAGACTTCAATCGAGATTAACTTTGCAGTTTTAAAGTTTAAACACACAATCAAGAAGAAAGGCAAATGAGAAGGATTTGCGTCATAACCGGAACAAGGGCTGAATATGGGCACCTCTATTGGATAATAAAAGGAGTTCATGAAGATCCTGAACTTAAATTGCAGCTAATTGTAACCGGAATGCATTTATCGCCTGAATTTGGGTTGACAGTAAAAGAAATAGAAAAAAATGGTTTTCCTATTGCTGAACGGGTAGAAATGTTGCTTTCTTCTGATACTGAAAATGCTATCGCAACATCTATGGGGCTTGGGATGATTGGCTTTGCAAAGGTTTATGAAAGACTGATGCCTGACATTTTAGTTGTCTTGGGTGATAGATTTGAGATTTTCTCAGCAGTTGCTGCAGCTGTTCCTTTCAGGATACCTGTAGCACATATCCATGGCGGAGAGTCAACAAAGGGAGTAATGGACGATCTTTTCCGTCATGCGATAACAAAAATGAGCCACATTCATTTTCCTGCAACTAAAAAATATGCACAAAGAATAAAGCAGATGGGAGAATCGCCAATAAATGTTTTCTGCTATGGTGCTCCGGGATTAGATAATGTCTTTAAAATTGACTTAATGAACAAGGAACAGTTGTGTAATGAAATGAAACTGCCGCTTAATAAAAAAATAGGAATAGTTACCTATCATCCTGTAACACTTGAAATAAATAACGCCGGAATACAGATGACTGAAGTGTTAAAGGCATTGCACCATTTTACTGATATTTTCTGGATTTTTACCTTACCAAATTCGGATACAGGCGGAAGGGTTATTATTAAGATGATAAATGACTATGTAACGAAAAATTCTGAAAAAGGGAAAGCATTTGCTTCGCTTGGACAATTAAGGTATCTATCAGTGCTAAAGAATGCTGATGTGATGGTTGGAAATTCATCGAGTGGAATTATTGAAGCGCCTTCCTTTAAATTGCCTGTAGTTAATATCGGTGAACGACAGTTGGGAAGATTTCATGGGTTAAATACTATAAACGTTGTTCAATGTAACAAGAAAGCGATTACGGGAGCTATAAATAAAGCCCTATCTGAAGAATTCAAGATTTCTTTAAAACGCATGTCGAACCCTTACGGAGCGGGAAATGTTAGTGAAAAAATAGTGAAAAAATTAAAGACAATTCCTATCGGCATGTCTTTGATTAAGAAAAATTTTTATGAGTTATAGACATGGATGAAATAAAATTAAAATCTCTATTGATTCCAACCGGAACGACTATTAAACAGACGATGCAAAAACTGACAGAGACATCGGAAAAAATACTATTCGTTATAGATTTCAATGAAAAACTTCTGGGAACTGTAACTGACGGTGACATTAGAATCGGGCTTATAAATGGCATAGAGTTTAGCGAGAAAGTCGAAATCATAATGCATCGTGAATTTGTATCGGTTAAACAGGATACAGTTAACATGGAAGAACTTGTTAAGGAGCTAATGCTTGAAACAAAAATAGAACAGATACCTATACTTAATAATGATGGGGTAATCGTTGATGTTATTATCTGGACGGATATACTTGATGAGAAGAAGCATCAGAAACCTGCAAAGTTTTTTGATAACCAGATAGTAATAATGGCTGGAGGTAAAGGTACTCGTTTGGATCCGTTTACAAGAATTCTTCCTAAACCGTTGATTCCCATCGGCAATAAACCTCTAATTGAACTAATAATGGAAAGGTTCTATCAGAATGGGTTCAGCAATTTTATTTTTACGCTTAATTATAAAAAAGAATACATAAAACTTTTTCTAAAGGAAAACAAGCTTCCTTATTCTATTGATTGGGTAGAAGAAGAAGATTTTCTGGGCACTGCGGGCAGCTTGATATTATTAAAAGATAAAATTACAGATACATTTATTGTTACAAACTGCGACACACTGCTTGAACTGGAATTTGCTGATGTTATGAAATGGCATAAAGAACATAAGGCTGTTATGACATTAATAGGTTGTCATAATGAATATCAGATACCCTTTGGAGTGTTGCAAATGTCCAACGGGAAACTTGATAAAATAATAGAGAAACCAGTTCATGATGTAATAATAAATACCGGTGTTTATGTAATGGAACCATCAGTACTTTCTTACATAGAGGAAGGTAAACCAATTAATATGGATGAGTTAATTGATATCTTACTCGAAAAGGAAAATCTGACAATATATCCGATTTATGACGGCTGGCTTGATATAGGACAATGGGAAGAGTATAAAAAGAGTTTAGAAAAGCTCGGAAGTCTTAAATGAAAGGGGGACAGAGAACCTCCTTTGGAGAACGAAGATTAAATGGTCTGGTATATAGGGTGAGAGTTGATTTATGGTAAGTGATTTCGGTTTTCAGGTGCAGACAAAAATGTATTATGGTATTGGATGCTCAAGAAATCTGCCAGCTTTTCTTAGTGAAAGAGGATTTTCTAATATAGCTTTTTTGGTGGATGAAGGTGTTAAGAAAAATTCTAATTATTATTTTGAAATAAGAAATATTGCAGAAAAAAGCGTTAAGAACCTTCATATTCAAACCATAAGAGGGACTGAAGAACCAGATTATGATTATTTGGATGAAGTTGTCGGGAGAATTCGTGATTTAGGCGATGTTGATGTATTAGTCGGGATAGGCGGCGGAAGCTGTCTTGATATAACAAAGGCTGTTTCCGTTTTAAAGACAAATAAAGGAAAAGGGATTGAGTATAGAGGATTTGATAAGATACAGAATCCTGGTGTTCCTGTTATTGCAATGCCGACAACGGCAGGAACTGGAAGCGAGGTTACGATAAATGCTGTATTTATAGATAAAAAAGAAAAGAAGAAATTGGGCATTAACGGACGTTATATGAATGCTGCATATGCTATTCTGGATGCTGAGTGGACATTAAGTTGTCCGCAGTCAGTTGCTGTTTCAGCAGGTATGGATGCTATGACTCATGCACTTGAAAGCTTTATATGCAATAAAGCCAATTCTATTACGAAAATATTTAGCAAAGAGGCTTTTAAATTGCTCTATCATGCCCTTCCTTCTCTAATTGATGATTCCGGGAATAAAGAAAAAAGACAACAGTTGCTTCTCGGCAGTTATCTTGCCGGGATTGCACTTTTCAATTCTGGTTCTGGAATAGCGGGAGCACTGTCGTACCCTATCGGAGTACATTTCAATGTACCTCATGGGATAGGAGGAGGAATTTTTATCGCCGATGTTGTTGAGTTCAATGTAAATAAAAAATATCAAGGGTTTGCAGAGCTATTCGATATGATTAAGCCTTTTTCAAAACTTTCAATCGAAGAAAAGTCTGAAAGTTTTTTATTGCTGTTTAGATGCTTGACTGAGAAGCTTGGTGTGCCTAAATATCTTGATACATGGGGAATTACAAAGGAAAATATTAGAGATGTCGTAAAACTTATGCTTCCCCTGCAAGCCGCTTTTGGCCAGAATCCAGTTCCGTTTTCTGCTGACATAGATGCATTCGAAATGATTAAGCGGCATACCCGTCAATGATAACTACAATAATTTTGGTTATTATAGAATTAAATAATATCTTGAATCAAAAAAAAGGGAGAATACTTATATGAATAATCGTTATACAGAGATTCATTATAATGAACAGCTTAGACCATATACGAAATATCCGGTCAAGTTGTGCCGTCACCTTGCGGATAAATATTTTAAAAGAAAGTCTGGAAATCTGTTGGATATTTGCTGTGGAAGAGGAGAGCATCTTGAAATATTCCAGAACATAGGTTTTAATGCTTATGGAATAGATATGGACTCTGTTGCGAAAGAGAAGGGGCTTAATGTCTCAATAGTCAATATTGAAATTGATAAATTTCCTTTCGAGGAAAATTTTTTTGACGCCGTAATGATGAAATCAGCAGTCGAACATATAAGAAATATTGACCATTTGATGAAGGAAATATACCGCGTGCTTAAGCCAGGAGGTTCTGTCGTTATTGCAACCTGTGATTGGAAAAGGAATTATAAAGTCTTTTATGACGATTATACCCACAAGACACCGTTTACAAAAGCTTCAATGGAAGATATGTTCAGGATGTTTGATTTTAGGAATATTTCTGTCGAATATTTCTATCATCTTCCTTTCACATGGAAGAATAAACTATACAAGATATTTCCCATGTTGTTTGCAATTATTCCTCTAAGATATACACAGACCACAGAGTTGACAGAATATAAAAAACTTATCAGATTTTCTAAAGAGATACAATTGCTGGGTTATGCTGAGAAATAGAAACTACTAAGCATATGATCTCGCCCTAATTTATTACAAATAATGCTTCAGTAAGGAAAATCATGAAACCTGATAAAAAAATCAAAATTTATTTTGGAGATCTCGTCCATAATTTTTTAGGTGGCGAATCATATATGTTCCCTCTCAATATTGGTTTAATTGCTTCTTACTCAAAAAAGATTTTTGGCAAAGCTATTGAGATAAAATTATTCAAATATCCAGATATGCTTATTGAGAAACTGGAGGATATGTCCCCTGATATATTGGGTATGAGTAATTACACATGGAATTCTCATCTTAACAGCCAAATTTCAAATATTGCCAAATCTATCAACCATCAAACCATAGTTGTATGGGGTGGGCCTAACATAAATCATACAGAAAAGAGTTATCAGGAGTTTTTTAATAAATATTCGATGGTCGATTTCTATATTATCAATGAAGGTGAGAAGGTCTTTGTTAACTTACTCCAAAGATATATTTCCGAGGGTTCAAACTTGAAAAATCTCAAGAGTCAGCCTATAGACGGGTGCGTTTTTATGCATGATGGGGTTTCTATTTCAGGGAAGATGATTGACAGGATTGAGAAACTCGATGATATACCTTCGCCATATCTTACTGGAATTTTTGATGATTATTTTAAGTATGAACTAATACCGATTGTTGAGACAAATCGCGGTTGTCCTTATAAATGCACCTATTGTGCACAGGGATTAGCTTCCCGTCATAAGGTCAAGTATTTTAACATTGAAAGAGTTTTAGATGAGCTTAATTACATAGCTGACCATGCCGTAAAAACCAATCTTCTTTGTTTTGCAGATGCAAATTTTGGTATTGCTGCAAGGGATATCAAAATTGCAGAGCATATTAAATATTTGCAGGTTACAAGAAATTATCCGCGTCGTTGTATTATCAACTGGATAAAAACACGACAGAGTCTCGAACTGGCAAAGACAATGGGACAAACTGCTTATCTCATTTCATCGCTGCAATCGGTTGATCCTGCTGTGCTTGAAAATATCAAAAGACACAATATTGATTATTCTCATTTTAAGGAGATCATAGATCATACTAACGAGGCTGGAGAGATTTCTGGCACAGAAATCATTCTTGCACTTCCAGGTGAAACAAAAGAGAGTCATCTAAACAGTCTGAGAAAATTATTTAACTGGGATGTAAGTTATATTATCTGTTATAACTGTCTTCTCATTGACGGCAGCGAGCTTACTTTGCCTGAGCAAAGAGAGAAATATAAATTAAATACAAAATTCCGGCTAATTGACAGCGCTTTTGGAACATATGGCAATATTATGTCCTTTGAGTGTGAGGAAGGAATACGCTCTACCTCAACAATGTCAGAAGAAGAGATTCTTTTTTTCAGGCCCATTCATTGGCTTATTCAGTTTTTCTGGAACTACCGCTGTTATTTTGGTCTTCTGAAATATTTGAGCCTTGAAGGCATAAACCCTGTTGATTTCATTGTCAGAGTTAACGAAGACTCTGGCAGATGTGTTAAGACTGTAAAGGATATTTTTTCAGACTTCAAGGAGGAGTCAATAAATGAATGGTTCTCTTCTCCCGAGGATCTTCGTGCTTATTATAGCAGTCCGGAAAATTTCAAAATTCTGAACAGCGGCGGCGTTGGAAAGATGAATGGAAAATATACATGGAGAGTTATTCTTGAATGCAAAAAGGATTTTGACGATTATGTAAAACAAACAGGATATCAGCTATTGCCTGAGAAGAAAGATATAATAGATAACATAGTTCTTTTCGAATCAAATCTATTGCTGGACATTGCCTCTGATTTTGATGCAGTCAAAAAGGTGGATTTTGATTATGATATTATTGAATGGTGTGAAAGCAGATACAAAAAAATACTCAAAAAAAAGAAGACTACATGTGTTTTTTATTTTTCTGAAGAAAAGAAGAATGCGCTGGAAATTCTTTTCAATCAATACAGTCACCCCAACAAAAATTTGACCATGCGTAAAATGAGCGAGCATATGAGAATTGCCGATCTATATTACGATGTAAAACCTGTCTAAAATAGAGTTTTATAAAGGTGTATAAACAATAATAATGACATTGACTCCTCAGAGAATCGCCAATGTTCGAAAGGGATACGGCGATGATATTTTAATAAAATATTTTGGTGACAGGTATAGGATATACATGGAACAATGGACAAAGGCATGCAGAAGAGAGATAGTTACAGAGTTTCCGCTTTATCTGCAGTTTGAACTGACCCCATTTTGCAATCTTGCCTGTGTTTCCTGTATTCATGGTATTGAGGAATTAAAAAGAAATTACACTGACATAAAGTTTTCTCTCGATTTCGACAAGGTATTGGAAGAAGCTGCAAGATATAAATGCCCTTCTATTTCATTTCATAATAACAATGAACCGTTATTAGTCAAAGAATTGGAAGATAAGATAGCAATCACAAGGGAGTTTGGATTTATAGATATTATACTGACTACTAATGCAACACTTCTTAACAGCGATAGGGCGTTAAGTTTAATCGAGGCTGGTCTCACAAAGATTAATTTTAGCATAGATGCATTTAGTGAAAAAGCATACCAGTTAAACAGGGGAAAAGGTGATTTTAATCAGGTTATCGCAAATGTTTTATATTTTCTAGAATTAAAGAAAAAAAAGGGATATGACCTGCCTATAACCCGGGTAACATTTCTAATTAATAGAAATAATTACATGGAGATTGAGGAATTTAAAAAATTTTGGGAGGAAAGGGTAGATCTCGTTGAATTTCAGAACTTTCAGGCTTTGGAAGGATATACTGAAATATTATGCCCGCCTGGATATGAGAAGTTTAATGGATTTGAGTGTGGTTTTCCGTGGCAACAGGTTGTTGTAAGGGCTAACGGAGATGTATTGGCTTGCTGCTCTTTTTACGGCGCTGATATTGTGCTTGGTAATGTTGGAAAGAATTCGATTTATGAGCTGTGGCACAGTAATAAAATTGAAGAACTGCGTGAATCTCTGTCAAAGGGCGTGTTTGAACATCCATCTTGCAAGAAATGTGCAGGAACATTTTATAAGAAGAGATAAGGAGAATATATCATGCCGGGATATGAAGTGTTTGGTAAGGAAGAACAACAGGCTATAAATGAACTCTTTGAAATAAACGGCGGGATACTTTTTGCCCATGGTTTTGATGCTATACGTAAAGGAGTTTACCGTGTGAGGGAATTTGAATCAGCATTTGCAAACTACATGAAAGTTCCCTATGCACAGGCTGTTTCGTCAGGCTCAACTGCCTTGAAGGTTGCATTAAAGGCTATGGGCGTAAAAAGAGGTGATGAGGTAATTACCCAGTCTTTCACTTTTGTGGCAACAGTAGAGGCAATACTCGAAATAGGAGCTGTGCCGGTTATTGTAGATATTGATGAAACTTTGAATATGAATCCGGAAAGTCTCGAAAATGGTATTACGGAAAGAACAAGGGCTGTTATTCCTGTCCATATGTTCGGCGCACCTGCTGCAATGGATGAAATAATGGCAGTCGCAAAGAAACATAATCTTATGGTTCTTGAGGATACTGCCCAGGGATGCGGTGGTTCTTATAAAGGAAGGATGCTTGGCACAATAGGACATGTGGGAACATTTAGCTTTGATGCAGGCAAAGTCATAATTACAGGTGAAGGAGGAATGGTGATAACCTCAAACGATGAGTTTTACATACGATGCCGCTCATATCATGATCATGGTCATGAATACAACAAAACCCTTGGTCGTGGGGAAGAAGCGGCACTAATGACAGGGTTCAACTACCGGATGACTGAGTTGCAGGGTGCTATTGGTATTGTCCAGCTTTCTAAATTGGATTTTATTCTCGAAAGCCAAAGAAAAAATAAAAAGAAATTAAAGGATGCGATTAAAGGACTACCCTTTGAGTTCAGAAAAGTTCTTGACGAAGATGGAGAACTTTCCGATACCATCGTATTCTATATGAATTCCAAAGAACAAGCAAAGGAATTTGCTATTGGACTGAAGAATGCAGGGTTGGGGACTAAGAATCTCCCTGACGCTATCAAATGGCACTTTGCCAGGCATTGGCAACACATGTTTAAGGAATACGGTTTTTATGAAAAAACATGGCAAATCGAGTGGGAAAAATCTGCGGATTTATTGGAGCGCGCAATTGCCATTCCGGTCATAATAAAGATGAGTGATGATCGCATTTCAGGAACTGCAGAAAAAATTCTTCATATAGCTGAAAAAGTAAAATGAAGATAATGGCTTTTATCCCTGCAAGAGGGGGTTCTAAAGGCATACCCAAAAAGAATCTGTCAATGCTAAATGGAAAACCGTTAATCCAGTATACCATTGAAGCTGCTCGGAACAGTGGATATATAAACGATATATTTTTATCCAGCGATGATGATGATATTATTGAGTTTTGTAAATCCCTTGGGATATCTGTCCCTTATAAAAGGCCTGCCGAACTTGCATCTGATGCATCTCCCGTGATAGATGCGATCCTTCATGCATTGGATTGGTTAAAGAAAAATAATAGAGAAATTCCAGATAGCATAATGTTATTGCAGCCCACTTCTCCTCTGAGACGGTCAAGACACATTGATGAATCTATCGAACTCTTTCTTTCAGCAAGGACTGAAAGCCTAATAAGTGTGCATAAAATGACAGAGCATCCTTATGAGTGTCTCAGGCTTAAAAGGGACGGATGGGAATTCCTCGCCAAACCGTCTACTGCAGTTATAAGGAGACAGGATTATAAAGATGAATTTTATTTTATTAATGGTGCCATATATCTTGTGAAAACTGATTTTCTGATAAGAGAAAGAGTTATTTTTATCGAAGGCAAGACTATCCTGTATTTCATTGATCCTACATACGGGATTGATATCGATAATACATTTGACCTGCAGAAGGCAGAATTTTATATGCAGAATATGTATGTGGATTGAATATGTTTTACTTGGTGGAACAGCATAGACTCAAAGAGGGAAAATTGTGAGAATACTTTTGGTCGTTTATGATAATGATTCATATATCCACTGGTTTCCGCAAGGATTGGCTTATATAGCTGCGGTGCTGAAAAAAGAAGGATACGATGTGGAGATATACAACCAGGATAAATTCCATTATCCTGATGAATGTCTTACCGAGTATTTAAATAAGAATAAATTTGATGTTATTGGTGTCAGCATAATAGCTGGTTATTACCAATATAAAAAATTAATGAAAATCTCTGACGCGATAAACAAATCATCCAACAGACCATTTTATATTATCGGTGGGCATGGTCCATCTCCGGAACCTAACTACTTCCTTAATAAAACACAAGCTGATGCTGTTGTTATTGGCGAGGGTGAGGAGACAATTGTAGAACTGATGAATGCCCTTGCAAATAAAACTTCATTTGATGGGATTAAAGGAATAGCCTTTCGTAACGGTGAAAGGGTAACAGTCAATGAAAGAAGACCTCTGATAAAAGACATCAACAGTATACCATTCCCTGCTTATGAAATGTTCCCGATGGATTATTACAGGCTTTTGAGGATGCCTCACGCCACTAACAGTGATTTTGCAATACCAATTCTATCTGGGCGAGGGTGCACCTTTGCCTGCAATTTCTGTTATAGGTTAGACGAAGGCTTTAGGCCTCGCAGCAATGAAGGCATCATAGAAGAGATTAAACTCTTAAAACAGAATTACGGCATTACGTATATTGCTTTTGGAGATGAGCTTTTGATGTCATCGGCAGAACGTACGATTAGTTTATGCGAAAATTTCATTAATGCCAAATTAAATATCAAATGGGACTGTAACGGCAGATTAAATTATGCAAAACCTGAAGTGCTGAGACTCATGAAAAAGGCAGGATGTGTTTATATCAATTACGGGATTGAATCTATGGATGACAATGTATTGAAGAATATGAAAAAAGGTTTGACGACCATACAGATTATCAAAGGCATAGAGGCAACGTTGAATGCTGGTATAAGCCCGGGGTTTAATATTATATTCGGTAATACCGGTGATAATAGAGAGACGCTTAATAAGGGAGTTGATTTTTTGCTCAAATATGATGACGGAGCCGAGATGCGTACTATTCGTCCCGTGACTCCTTACCCCGGCTCTTCTCTATATTACTATGCAATTGAAAAAGGTTTAATTAAAGATTGTGAGGATTTTTACGAAAACAAGCATGTCAACTCGGACATGCTTGCAGTTAATTTTACCGAACTGAGTGAAGACGAGTTTTATGAATGCCTTTTGGGTGCCAATGCTACATTGATTAAAAATTATTTTAACAAAAAATTATCCGGAGTACTTGAACAGGCAAAGAAGCTTTATCTGGGGAAAAATTCAAGTTTTAGAGGTTTCCGTCAAATCTAAAAAAAATCTTAATAACAATAATATTTAGATATAGGAGGATATAAAAATGAGTGTAAATATGAGTACAAATAAATCAGTCAGTGTAGTCGATGAAAACTTAGAGGTAAAATACGGTCTTCCAAGGGAGGTCAAATTCTGTAAAAAATGCGTTTATCCAAACCAGCATCCAATATCTGACAACGAGTTTGAACATAGTGTAAAACGTAAAAAAAGAACGCTCAATTTCAATGACGACGGAGTTTGTGATGCTTGCCGTTTTGCAGAGATGAAGAAAGGCACAATTGACTGGAAATCTCGTGAAAAGAAATTGATAGATCTCTGCGACCGTCATCGCAGCAAGGACGGTTCGTATGACTGTATTGTCCCAGGATCGGGAGGCAAAGACAGTTTTTACGCTGCCCATGTTTTGAAATACAAATACGGCATGCATCCACTGACAGTAACATGGGCGCCGCATATTTATACCGAGTGGGGCTGGAAAAATTTTCAGGCATGGATACATGCAGGTTTTGATAACTATTTGTTTACCCCAAACGGCAGGGTTCACAGATTACTGACAAGGCTGGCTTTAGAAAATTTGTTCTATCCATTCCAACCTTTCGTTATAGGACAGAAAACTTTTGCTCCCAAGGTGGCACTACTTTTTAAGATTCCTTTGATTTTCTATGGAGAGAACGATGCGGAATACAGTAATCCTATAAAAGACAATGATTCTCCTTTGAGAGACTGGTCTTATGCAACTGCTGAAGACAGGGATAAAATATTTATATCAGGAACATCCATAGCCTCTCTAAAAAAAGACTATGGACTTACTGATATTGACCTGCTGCCCTACTTGCCGTCCAATCCTAAAAATATCATGGAATTTGGAGTAGAGTTTCACTGTCTCGGATATTATCTCAATTGGCACCCGCAGGGTAACTATTACTATACCGTGGAGCACGGAGGATTTCAGTCCGCACCGGAGAGGACGCCAGGTACTTACAGCAAGTATAACAGCATTGACGATAAAATGGACGATTTTCACTATCTCTCCACATACATTAAATTCGGCATGGGACGGGCTACATTCGATGCCTCACAGGAAATTCGCAATGAAGAGATCACTCGTGAAGAAGGAATCGCTCTTGTAAAGAAATATGATGGTGAATTCCCGGAACGTTTCACCGAGGAAATCTTCAAGTATCTAAGCATATCCGAAAAAGAGTTCTCTCTTGCTTCGAAAATGTTTGAACAGCCGATTATGGACAGGGATTATTTTATGAGCCTTTGCGATAAATTCCGTTCTCCTCATTTATGGAAATATGAATATGGAAAATGGAAATTAAGACATACAGTTTATGATGAATAACTGTATCGTCTGGATATTTTAAGATGCACAATATAAGACTCATTGCAAGATTAGATGTCAAAGGGCTAAATCTTGTTAAGGGTATTCAGCTTGAGGGACTGAGGAAAATGGGGGATCCACATTTCTTTGCAAAAAGGTATTACGATGATGGGATCGACGAGATTATTTATATGGATATAGTTGCTAGTCTTTATGAGAGGGATAACATAATAGATGTTGTCCGAAAGACAACCCACGATGTTTTTATTCCAATTACTGTCGGCGGCGGCATAAGGTCTGTTGACGATGTCAGAAAAATACTTCGTGCAGGTGCCGATAAGGTAGCTATTAATACTGCATCAATCAAGAGTCCAAATCTAATTTCTGAAGTTTCGCAGAAATTTGGTTCCCAGTGCATGGTGCTCTCCATAGAGGCTAAAAAGAAGGGAAAAATGAAATGGGAGGCATACTGCGATAATGGAAGGGAGAAAACAGGAATAGATGTCTTAGAGTGGGCTAAAAAAGGCTGGAAGCTTGGTGCCGGTGAAATTCTTTTAACTTCTGTTGATATGGAGGGAACGGCTAAGGGTTTTGACATTGAATTAGTAAAGACCGTCTCATCGGCTGTCCCTATACCAGTAATAGCGAGTGGCGGAATGGGATGCGTAGAAGATATCGAAAAAGTAGTTGGGGTAGGATCTGCCGATGCTGTAGCAATGGCGCATGTGCTGCATTACAACATAAAAAGCGTAGGAGATATTCGCAAGGAACTGCTTGCACGACAAATCAGTGTAAGAATGGTGTGAGATATATATGTCTAATGTAGTGATAATTGATTATGGAATGGGTAATCTTCTGAGTGTATGCAGGGCATTTGAACATCTTGGTGCAAAAGTGGTTCTGACGGATTCAGGGAAAACCGTTGAGAATGCCGACAGAGTTGTTTTGCCAGGAGTCGGGGCGTTTGCCGATGGAATGAAGGGACTGAGGGATCGCGGGCTTGTGGATTCAATAAAGAAATATGCTTTAAATAACCGTCCGTTTCTTGGCATCTGTCTCGGCATGCAGATGATGTTTGAAATCAGCGAGGAATTCGGGAATCATAAAGGACTATGCTTGATAAAAGGAAGGGTTGTAGCTATTCTAAAGACCGGAGCGGAAGGAAGACCACATAAGATTCCACACATCGGGTGGAATTCATTGTTAATACCGTACATCAGAAAGTCTTGGAATGATACGATTTTTGCAGATGTGGCACCGGAAGAATCTGTTTACTTTGTGCATTCTTTTGTAGTTGTCCCCAAAAATGAAGAAAATAACTTAGCCTATTGCGAATATAATGGCATAAAGCTGTGTGCTGCCATTAAATCCGGGAACATGTATGGGTGTCAGTTCCATCCCGAGAAAAGTGGAGATGTTGGTCTACGAATAATAAAAAAATTTTTAACATTGGCTGTATGAACAGGACATCGGGAACTACAGTATGGGTAGAAAAATTAGGAGTTATAGATATCGTCATTTTTTTCATAAGGAGTTTATTTGGCAATTTAAAGGTTTACTATGATGAATATCAAGTTACATCAAGAGGTAATGCTTTTCTATCATTTTCAAGAAGATTAAACTGTTGTAAGAATTTCCTGCCTGCATCTCTGTCATTTGATGGAAAGGACTCAAAAGGATTTTCCTTAAGTTATCAGGTAGAAGAAAATCTTGACACCTGTATTGAAGGGTTTTGTAATAAATATTTGAAGAATGAGTCTGAAAGGTTTAAAAAAATGGCAACCTGTTATTTGGCTGCCTATCTTCTTCAGCGCATTACGTTTATAACGATGGTTGAAGCAAGAATTGTGAATCTAAAAAACCTTAGGCATGAGATTTTATGTGTTAGGCATCCTGTTAATTCATTGATCATGAAGTTTTATGAGTCAAGGGGCGTAAAAATAAGGCAGTCATATTCCTTTAAGGGATATTTGAAAATTTTAGCAAGACCTTTTTGCTATTTATTAATAACTCTTTATTCTCAGCTTTTAGGCAGAAAAGTAAAAAGCAATATTAAGGAAATAAAACCTGCTGTTTGGGTGCAATATGAAGGAGAGGCTTCAAAAAGAAAGGTAATGGTTACCGGTTTCTGGCGCAAACATGTAAAAGCTAACGATTTTGATATTGTTTACTATTTTGATAGAAGGGATAGACATGTAACAAGAGAAACAATCGATGATTGTGCGGAGCAGGGGGTTAAGTGGATTGATTGCCAGAAGGTGTTCAATATTGGCACGTTGACTTTTAGAAATATAATTGACCTTTTTTTGAACTTAATGAAATTCATTCAAATACAGCCCTTCTGGTTCCATTTTGTGAAATTGGGATTTAATGTGATGGTAATGCTTTATGCCTCGATTTACAAACGCTATAAAGTAAAAATACTTATTCAGCATCTGGAATATAACTGGAAACAGGAGGTTCAGGCTCAGGCTTTGGAATCTGCTGGAGGCATAATGTTGGGATTTCATTGGTCTCGTTTTGATTTTTATCTGGATCCAAATTTTTTAACACCCCAACATGTTTATTTTGTTTGGGGGAAAGATATGTATGAGTTACTTAAGAAAAAAGGAAATACCTGTCGTTATATACTCCCCTGCGGTTTAACATTATTACCAGATGGAGAGAAAAATCCTTCTAAGAATATTGAATTATCAGATGCTGTAGATTTTGTAATTGCTATATTTGATTCGACTGTGGCGTATAATATTTATCTCACTCCAAATACGCTGTCACAATTTTACTTGAAGCTGATCAGGTTTATTGAAATTAATTCCAATTGTGGTGGAATTATAAAGAGTAAGGCATGGGATATTGAAGAACTTTCTTTTCTCCCTCAAGGCTCAAATATTGTATCGAGATTGAATGAGTTAATCGAACAGAAGCGGGTTGTTGGTTTGAGTCCAAAGGATTATCCAATTATTGCATCATCGTATGCAAATCTGACAGTATGTTATAGCATAAATACAGCAGGTATAGAAGCCGGAGTTTTGGGGCATAGGGTTATTCATTGGGATTGCTGCGGTTTTGGTAAGCATCCTTTCTATAAGGATAGAGAGCAAAGTTTCATATATGCTTCTTTAGATGAGCTTGAAAATGCAATATTCAAAGTAATGTCGGGGGACCGGAAAATTGGTGATTTTTCAAAATACAGGAGACATTACAATCATTTTGAGGACAATTTGGCGCCCAAACGCGTTGGAAAGTTTATCCAATCCTACATGGAAGGGATTGGGAAAGCAGATAATGGTTTTTCGTATTTGGATTTGATGGTCAATAAATATATTCAGGAAAATAATATTGGACATGAATTATTTGAGTTTACGGATTGGTGGGGGCATGAAAGTACCAAATAATAAAAATAATTTAAAGGCTGGCATTATAGGCTGCGGTAGAATAGCAGGCGGCTTTGAGGATGATCCGACATGGTTATGGAAACCATGTACCCATGCAGGCGTTCTGTCATCAATGGAAGGTATTGAAATTACAGCTGTATGCGACAGTGATGATAAAAAGGCTCAAGCTTTTGCAGAAAGGTGGAAGGTTCCTGCATTTTACAATAAGGTTGAGGATTTTCTTGCGCATGGCTATTTTGATATGGTAAGTATCTGTACTCCACCCGAAACCCATTGTGCTATAACTACAATGGCTGTTGCTCTAAGACCCAGAGTTATTTTTTGTGAAAAGCCCATAGCTTCATCTATAAATGAAGCAGAAAAAATGGTACAGGCATGTAGAGAAACAGGAATACATTTCGTAATAAACCACAATAAAAGATGGCATCCGATCGTGAAAAAGGTGAAAGATATTGTAGCGAGTGGTGTTGTAGGAACTCCTATTGCGATTGTTTGTCGCTATACATCAGGGCTGGAGGTAGTGGGAACTCATCTTGTAGACCTGCTTTTGAACTTTGCCGAAGAGACTGCTCCTTCCCATATTTTCTCTCTGAGTGAGAAGACCAATATAGAAAAATTATGGTATAGCGAAAACTATTCAACATCAGATCCTGCATACAGTGGAGTAGTACTTTTTGATAATGGCATTATCGGTTTTCTTATTGGGTCGTGTATGAAAGATTACCCACATTTTGCAATAGAAATAGATTGCTCAGATGGACAGATTCAACTGCTGAATAACTGTATGGACTTATATGTGGGACAGACTAAAAACAATCTTCTCTTTGGGGGAGTAAAGCGGCTTGCTGTAGAAAAGTATGATGTGAACATAGAAAAATCTGAAATGTGGTATGCAATGGAAGAGAATATGGGCTTGTGCAGGGGAGAGATAAATAAATCTTCCTCATCCGGAGAAAACGCATTGTCTGTAGTCCGCCTGATTGAGCAAATGAAAAAAAGTTCGGTTGTTTTTGAAAGATTATATTATTGAGGAATGACCTTTGAAAGTAAAGCATGTATGCAATATTAAAATATACAAGAATTTATTTCCACTTAGAATTTTTCATGCCCCTTCAGAACTTCTTCGAGGACTTACAGAAAATCAGGCTAAAATTGTTTTTGAATTTAACCGGAAAACAGAAAATGGTTTTATTGAATTAGAATCTGTCCCCTGTCTCTGTGGATATAAAAGATTTGATTTAATAGCATCGCTTGATAGATATTTGATGATTCAGCAGACCGTGATATGCACTAACTGTGGCTTGATACAGTCAAATCCACGAATGACATCCGAGCAGTATAAAGATTTCTATTCATCAGACGTGTATAGAAAGTGCTACAGTGGGGAAGATTTTATCAGTCGTTATAAAAGTAAATATAACTCCAATGAAAGCCTGCATATATTCGACGAAATTAACAAAATAAAGACCATAGATTCAGATGTTTCTGTTTTGGAATTTGGAGCCGGGGGAGGGAGAAATCTCGTTCCTTTTATTGAAGCAGGAGCAAAAGTCGTAGGGATTGATTATAGTCCCAATCTGGTTAAGCTCGGACGTGAGCATGGTATCAATATGATGCAAGGAAGCATCGATGAGATTGTCGGAATTTACGATGTTATTATAATGAACCATGTGCTTGAGCATTTATTATCTCCAGTGGAATCGCTGGAAAAAATTAAAAAACACCTGAAGGAAGACGGTATTTTTTATATTGCAGTGCCGAATATAATGAACTTTAGTATTGGACAGTTGCAGAATGCCCATGCATATTATTTCAATCCTGAAACATTCCAATATTATTGTTTTAAGGCTGGCTTGTCGATGGTAAAAAAAGGTGTATCGGAAGGGATTCACATGTTTGGTATTTTTAAGGCTCTTGAAGTTGCTGATGAAAATATGCTTATTGATGATTATCTGAAAAATAATTATAAGAAAATGCTGCAACACTTAAGAAAGATAAAGATCAAGGAATATGCGAAGCTTTTATTGGCTGTTTTGCATCTAAAAAAAATCACAAAAGCAATATACTCAAGGGTTTTTCATGCATAGTGCTATCTGATATGGAAATCGCATCCGACAATAAACATGATTAATAAAAGAATAAAACAACTCCGTTCAATTATGTCGATACCTATGCTTTATCTGAGAAAGACCGACCATGTAATTCCTATATTATTAATTACATTTGCGTCAGGAACAGCACAGGTCTTTGCATCTTCAATCGTCGTGCCGATAATCAGCATTTTTATTAGCGAACCGTCTTACGGTAACATTGAAAATATAAACAGGGTTGTGCGGCAGTTGTTAAGCCAGTTTGGAATACAAATGTCGATCTCTAACCTGCTTCTGCTGTTTGTCGGAATAGAAATTTTCTGTTTTGGGCTGGTATATCTGCAGGAACGGCTTGCTTACTATGCAAGAGCCAAATTTGTAATAAATATTAGAAAAGACCTTCTGAGGAAAATACTGTGGTCAAGATGGAGTTCACTGCTGGATGTCTCTTCAGGAAAGATTGCAAGCTATCTGACTTTAGAAACACAAAGAGCAAGCGTATCGGCTTTTTCGTTATTGGACGCCCTTGTTGCTTTGGGTTACATTCTGACTTTTTCTTCGGTATTCCTGATCTTCTACTGGAAATTTGTCTTAGTGCTGTTGTTTGTTATAGGTCTTTCGTTTTATTTGACTAAAAGCATACAGTATAAAAGCCAGATACTTGGCAACGAGCAGACGATTGAGAATAACAGCTTCCTTAATACTATTGTTGAATTTCTGAGAGGTATAAAACTTATTAAGGTATCTGCCCTTGAAAACTATGCATATAATGTGTTACACAAGTCAAGTCAGAGAAATCAGATGGTTTCAAAAGATATAGAAGACTATCAGGCTAAAATGAATTTTTTTGTAAATTCGGTTAAGTCGGTTACAATGGTCTTAATAATTTTCTTTGCTTTGATAGTATTCAAGATCGAGATTGCGATACTTGCTTTATTTGTCTACATTTTTCAGAAAATTATGCCTAAGATTAACCTTTTTCAGGTCCGGCTTTTATTTTTCTTGACCTCATATTCATCCCTAAAGGAAATAGAGGAGTTCAGCAAGAAACTTCTTTTTGAAGAGGATGTTAAACATGGAAGGAAATCTTTCGGAAAATTGGAGAAGGGAATTTTATTTAAAAAAGTTTCCTTTAATTACGGCAATGCAAATATACTCGACGATGTTAGCATTGAGATTCAGCCGAAGAATACTGTCGGAATCGCAGGTTCATCCGGAGCCGGGAAATCAACATTGGTTGACCTCCTTTTGGGGCTTCATAAACCCAATAGAGGAGCCATATATATAGACTCGGTAAATCTCTTTGATTATGAGTTGAAGACATGGCGTGACCGTATAGGTTATGTAACGCAGGATGACATAATGTTTAATGATACCATCTGGAATAATCTTGTTTTTGGCCTTGAATCAGTCGAACAGGAATGGGTAGATCACTGTGCGAGGCTCGCAAATATACATCAGTTCATATTGGAGACCCCACAAGGTTACAATACTGTTATTGGGGAGGGAGGAGCTAAACTTTCAGGGGGACAGAAACAGAGACTTTCGCTTGCCAGAGCATTGATCAGAAGACCAGAACTGCTTATCCTTGACGAAGCCACCAGTGCACTTGATACGGAATCTGAGAAGGTTATCCAAAATTCAATCAGCCAGATTTCCCATAAAATGACTATTGTAGTAATTGCTCACAGACTATCTACACTTGTTGACTCGGATATTATTTATATTATAGATAACGGCAGAGTTGTTGAGAAAGGGACTTATACAAGTCTTATAAGGTATGACGGTTATTTTTCAAAGATGCACAAATTACAGACAGCAGGAACATCCTTATAAAATAGTTAATTTTTATAAAAAGCTACAGTTGAATGCGATTTCAGATTATAGTTCCTCCAATCAGAAAAGAGTATGGTAAAGTTCCTCCTTATGGTGCGTTATCTATAGCAAGAGCTTTGCATGACGATGGACATCATATTGCTCTAATTGACGCCGACCTTGAGAGATTAATCGACAACATGATTCTTGATCGGATAAAGGAGTTCAATCCTGATATTATAGGATTTACCTCTATAGTGGCTACTTCGTACAAATTTATAAAAAGGTTAAGTCTGATTATAAAGAAACGATTCCCTGAAAAGAAGATTATTCTTGGAGGTCATCTTTCTCCTGTATGGAATACTCTTCTGCAATCAACAGGAGTTGATATAGTAGTTGATGGAGAGGGAGAGGTAGCAGTAGTTGAGTTATTTGATGCCCTCCAGAGCAATACATCCCTGCAGGAAGTCCCATCTCTTGCCTTTAGGGAAGGGAATAAGCTTATAACCACCAGACCTGCTCCGTCCATAAGGGATTTGGATAAGCTGGGCTATCCCTTGTTTGAGATTTTAGATATGAAGAGCTATTTATTTGATGCCTATTCGTCTTCTAATTATCTTGATAACTTCAGAAGACATCCTGATTTCGTTTCAATTTATAAAGACTATCCTAATGTCTTTAGTGTGGTGTTCACTCGCGGATGTATCAGACGCTGTACTTTCTGCCACCGTCATTATATAGGCTTTAGAAGCCCATCTCCCAATTATATTTTGGATTATCTTGAGTATCTTCAAAAAACTTATAAAGTCGGATTTTTTTATTTCAGCAATGAGCTAACTTGTCCTAATGTAAATAGTCATCTGAGATTTATAGAGGAGATACGTAACCGCAAAATTAATGGTTTTAAATTCCTTTTCAGTATAGGAGGATTGGTCGTGAACCTGATGACACGTGAGGTGTTGAAAGGTTATAAAGAAGTAGGAGCGGTAAGGGCCGATGTTGGTTACGAAACTGGAAGTCAGAAAATGCTTGATATTATGGAGAAAAATACAACCGTTGAAATTAATATAAATGCTGCCGGATTTGCCAATGAATTCAATCTTTATAATGCAGGAAATATTGTCTTAGGTCTGCCAGGGGAAACAGCTGATACTATCCTTGAAACCGCAGATTTTCTTGATAGGGCAGCATTAATCCCTGCAGTAAACTATGTCCAGGCACTCCCCGGGTCTGCAATTTATGAGTATGCTAAATTAAAAAATATTATTGTTGATGAAGACCGTTATCTGGAATCTGTATCAAATACAGATGCTGGCGATATTAGCCACTACATTAACTATACGGATAGTAATTATTTGGAAGTCATACAATGGAGACGATTTTTGATTACAGTATTACGGTATAGACAAATAAAAAGAAAGTATGGATTTATTATCGGTATTATATTTCTTTTCCTTGCTTCAGGTTATGTTATTTTAAACAGCGTGAGAAAATGTTTTTCTGTATTTCTGAAAGAAAATATAACAAAGGAATCATTTCAACATGTAAAAAATGAACTGATTTCAAGTCCTTATTTTTTAAAACTTATAATTACAAAAGGATTTCGCCGTCAACTGGATTTATCAAAAAGTGCCAGGGTTAAAGAGAGAGGAGAGTCTCTACGAAAAACCATTTTATATCTAAAAGAAAATATCACCTAAATATGATTGGAGAGCCAAATGGCAGGCGATAAATTAGCTTTATTGGGGGGGACACCCGTTAGGGAGAAAAAGATATTTACAAAATGGCCTATACTTGGTAAAGAGGAGGAAGAGGCAGTAGTCGAGGTTATCCGAAGCGGTAATCTTTCTACTTTTGCTGCTTCTCTTGATGAAGACTTTTATGGGGGCAAGAATATAAGGGCTTTTGAACAGGAGTTTGCTGAAGCTTTTGATGTTAGATATGCTATAGCTGTCAACTCTGCTACAGCGGGTCTCCATTGCGCCCTTGCAGCATGCGGTGTCGGTCCAGGAAAAGAAGTTATAGTGCCACCATATACTTTTACTGCAACTGCCACAAGTGTTCTTATGCACAACGGAATCCCGGTCTTTGCCGATGTTGACCCAATTACCTTCTGCCTCGATCTTAATGCTGTGGAAAAAGCAATCACTCCTCATACAGTTGCGATTCTGCCTGTTCATCTTTATGGCCACCCGGCTCAAATGGGTGAGCTTATGACTATTGCAAAGAAATATAACCTTAAAATTATTGAAGACTGTGCTCAGGCTATCGGAGCGAAATACAAGGGTAAACCTGTTGGAACGATTGGAGATGTCGGAGTATTTTCATTTCAAGAAACAAAGAATCTTCCAGTAGGGGAGGGCGGCATGATTGTAACAAACAATTCAGAACTTGCAGACAGATGCCGTATGATTCGCAATCATGGTGAATTTCTTACTGATGGAAAACCGAGGGATTATATAACCAATATAGTTGGCTGGAATTATCGCATGACAGAGCTTGAGGCAGCGATTGGACGAATACAGTTAAAAAAGTTTGATAACCTTCAGGCTAAACGCAAAGAGCTATTTGAATATCTCATGGAGTTATTGGAGCCGCTTTCCGGTATTACACCTCCACAGATGGCGGGGGATATTGAACACGGATACCATATTTTTGGATTAAAATATGATGCCGACGTTATTGGAGTGCATAGGAATGTATTTGTAAAAGCCATTCAAGCTGAAGGAATCCCGCTATTCCCGGGTTATCGCAGGATACTATATATGAATCCTCTTTTTCAGGAGAGACTGGCATACGGAAAGGAAGGATGTCCTTTTACCTGTGCATTCTATAAAGGGTCTGTGCGTTACGAACAAGGGATCTGTCCTGTTGCCGAAGACCTTAATAAGAATACCGGGATGGTTATGTTTGATATTCGCCCGCCAGCAGGCAGGGCTGAAATGGAGCAGATAGCCGGAGCAATGAAAAAGGTTTTAGATAATATAAGCGAATTAAAGAGCGTAACTTTATGAACATTATTGGCGTCATTCCTGCAAGGGGAGGGTCAAAAGGACTGCCAAGAAAGAATATTCTGCCGGTTAAGGGTAAGCCTCTTATAGTCTACAGTATAGATCAAGCGCTCGCAACCCCCTCATTATCGCGTGTGATTGTCTCAACCGATGATAATGAGATTGCTCGAATAGCAAAACAGGCTGGCGCTGAAGTTCCGTTCATAAGACCTGCGGAGCTTGCAACTGACACAGCTCATACATGCCCCGTGTTGGAGCATACAGCACGCTGGCTCGAAGATAATGAAGGATATATGGTAGATGCCATTGTTACGCTTCAACCTAACTGTCCATTAAGAACACCAAAGGATATTGAAGAGGTGATAAGGCTTTACAAGGAGTTAAATTGTGATACCATGATGTCTGTTTCTCCCGCAAAGACAGCGCCTTGGTCGGTTTGGATTCAAGACGAGGAGCAGAAAGGGCTTATAAGGCGCATAATGAAGTATCCCACAGGCGAGAATCCAGCTAACCTCGAACGGCAGCAGCTAATACCTGTCTATGAAGCCAATGGTATTATTTACATTACAAACAGGGAGTATCTGCGGAAGACAGGTAATTGGATACATCCTGAAAAAACTGGATTTTATTATATGCCCTCCGAAGTCTATATTGATATAGATACTAAGTATGATCTGATGCTGCTGGAACAGGTAATTGATAAGTTCTCTAAGATTCAGGGGTATGAGTAAATTCATTTTACAGTGTAATAGTTGCAACACTATAATTAATAATTTTTCTGTTTGGTTTCAATATAACCAGAAATGCCCTGCTTGTACATCTGATTATGTAAGCGTAAAATACTCCAATTTGTCTGATCGCCTAAAAAAAATAATAAGCAGTAAGGAAGCTGTGAGAAATGATATGTGGCGTTTTTTTGATGTGCTTCCTCTTCACTCCTCAAGTTCGATCGTGAATTTTAATGAAGGCAATGTTTCCATTGAGCGGTGGGGCTTTCTTGAGCTTTTTGCTGAAAAATTCTTCGGAATAAAGCTTAAAATCTATGCCCACAGACATGATAATAATCCTGCCACAGGAAGTTTTAAGGACCTTGCTGCTTCGATGGCAGCCTCTGTTCTAAAAGAAATTTCCATAAATAATTATGTGTTGGCAAGCACTGGAAATATCGGTGTTGCCTATGCACGTTATCTTACCAATGTGGGGATTAATGCTACCATTTTTATACCCGAAACCGCCTCTCCCTTTAAAGAGGCAGAAATAGGCTGTTTTGGTCAGCGTGTTTACAGGGTTGCAGGTGATTATACCTCCACAAAAAGGTTTGCAAAAGAGTTTGCTGAAAAATTTGACATTCCGCTTTCCGGATCCTCTTTTGATCCAATGCGTGTCGAATCAAAGAAAACGATGTCATTACAGTGGGCAACTAACATGAGCGAATTTCCAACGGTCTATCTACAGGCATTGAGTGGTGGTACTGGACCCATCGGAGTTTATAAGGGATGCTGTGAGTTGTTGGAAGCTAACATAATTAAGAAGCTACCGCGACTTCTTCTGATACAAAGCTCGAAATGTAGTCCTATGGCAGATGCCTACAGTACTGCTAAACAGCAAGGATTCCTTCAGGGGTGGGAAAAACAATATCCTGTTTATGATAACCCTGAAACACAAATTTCAACACTATCAACGGGAAATCCTACAGCATATCCTGTGCTTTCTTCTATGGTACATGAGACAGAAGGTGATATCCTCTCTTTTAATGAGGAATTCTTAATACTTATTGCACGAATAGTTGCTTTTGAAGTCGGCGCAAGAATTGGACCGGCGGCAGCGGTAGCGGTAGGAGGTTTTTTTGAAGGATTAAGGAGAGAGGCGTTTCAGGATGGCGATATCGTTATGATTAATATTGGCGAAGGTATTAGAAGAGATCCAGATTTTATGCTTAGAATTTATCCGGAAAATAAACCGATAAAACATGTTGATGAATGTTCTGTCCTAGACAGAGAGAAGCTGCGCAATAGTATTTGGGCTGAAATTATTAAGATTTACAATAAAAGACGGAGAGAATGACTTGGAATTGAAAAATATTGTTTTTTTTGGTACACGCAGTACCGGTCTTGATTTCCTAAAAGTGCTATATGATTTTCACAATGAGAAACAGTTGCATCTTGTAGGAGTTTATACTGTAAGCGATCGTTGGCGCACAAAATGTTGGTGGCTTTCCCATGGAGAAACAGATCCTGTTGAAAGGTTTTGCGCTAACTCAGGGATTAGAATTTTCGAAGAAATGAAAGAAATAATCGGACTAAAACTATATGCTGGCATTACTGTATCCTTTCCACGAGTCTTAAGCCGAGACATTTTTTGCGTGCCTATATTAGGTTTTATTAACTTTGATGCAGCTCCCTTACCGGAATATCGAGGTCAGTGTTCTCCTTCATTTGCCATTATGGAGGATAATGAATATTTCGGCTGCACTTTCATTAAAGTCGACGAATCGTTAGATACTGGTCCAATTTATCTTCGCAAAACATTTGCTGCTCCAAAAGGTATTGATGCGTATACTTTGGATAGAATGGCTTATGAGGAAGGACTTAAAGCTTTTCCTGAATTGCTCGAACAACTTATTGATGATCAACTGAAAGCAATCCCTCAGAGTTCATTAGGCAAGCCAGAGCGTTATTTTAGTCGAAAACAACTTTATCCTCTCTTAGAATGTGATCTTGGAATGTCAAAGGTGGAATTGGAAAAAAGAATTCTTGCATTGACATTTCCTCGTGTATTGCCAGCGCCTTATATTATGATCAAAGGAAAGAAGTTTAATATTATTCCATCGGAATAGACCTAACGAGAACAAACAGATGAAAAGCCTTATCTTTGTCGAAAATTTTCAACAAGTTCAATACTGTCTTGAACATCTGAAAATGGATGCTGAAATCAGCCTCTTTTTGAGTTTACATCCAAGGGCATCCTATTATATGGAGAAAAAAGGCATAAAGTATTCCTCTTGTGAACAGTATTATACTGAAAAGGAGTTAAATGACCATTTTCTTAAAGACCTGAGGAGGGTTCAAAGACTATGCAGATTTATTGATACAGAAGTAAAAAATTTAATCTCGTTTTTTAAGGAAGAATCTATTAACTTTGGAACTATAAGCTGGTATCCCTTAAAAAACCTGATGAATTCATACTCAAGCCGTGTTTTTATAATAGATAAAGTGCTTCAGGCAGAAAGACTGTCAAAAGTCTATTTTTTTGAAAATGCAAATATAGATTATAAAATAAAAATGAATAATTTTACGAGTTTGGTTCCACCCAATAATATATCTTTATGGTCGGAGGTAATTCCTCTTGTTTGCAGGTGCCTTGAAATTAATGTGATTTCAATAAAGCAAAAGGATATCTTTGTTGAACCATATATTGATAAAAAAGGTATAGATATTAAAGGAATGGTAAGAAATTTATCAAAGTATAAATGGATGTCTGCAATTATTAATATGGTTTTCAATATTAAAGAGTATTTTATTAATTTTGGTATTGATAGGAATGTGCCGGCATTGGTTTTTTTATCTCTTGATTATCAAACAAAATATTTGTGGAAATATGAAAAAAAACAAAGAAATTTCAAATTATATCATTTCAGGAAAAAGGACAAATATCTTTCATCTGTTCATAGAGATGAATTAAAAATACTTGCGGATAAGATATTAGAGAATATTGAACTACAGAATATGTTTCAGACAGAAGTAATAAATTATTTTTCATTATTAGAACCTATCATACATCGTTATTTTACAGATTATGTGTTGACTATATGGAATTATTATGAGAGTGGAAAAAAATACCTGCAATGGAAAAAGGCACGGGCAATTATTGTATCAACGGCGGCAGATATTATAACCCGTGCTGTTGCAGAGGCAGCAAAGAGTCTCAATATTCCGGTTGTAGTTTACAGACATGGTTTTACTCAGGGGCATGTCTCGATGGAGAGTCACATGGCACATCCTGTACATTATTGTGATGTGAAGGTTGCTGACTATTTTCTTGTAGGAGGCGAGGGGGATTGCGATTATGTAAATAAACATGCCCAAGGAGAGACGATGCCCATTGCAGTAGGTCTATTATCTCTGGAACAACTGAAAAAAATATATATGGAGGACATTAAAAATGGTAAAAGGGAAAAAATATGTTTATCAATGGGGATTAATCCAGAGAAAAGGGTGTTTATGTATGTACCTACCTCGTGGGATGGGAATGTAACACCAGGACCATTTAGAAACAGAAGTCCTGAACTGATGTTTCAAGTAGAGCGGAGTATTGTGGACATTTTTATAAGGCATCCAGAACATTATTTAATATTTAAACTTTATCCACCTCATCTTTTTTCTCCCATATCTCCCATTGTTGAGTATGTAAAGGATAAAAATCCCATGAATATAAAGTTCTCATTAGAAGCGTTTGCTAATGTCATGGCAGGGGCAGATGTTTTTATTGCAGATTATCCAGCTACTACATTGTTTGAAATGCTTTTGACAAAGAAACCAATCCTATTTTGTGGTTACGAGTTACCATGGCAGTTCACAAAAGGTAAATGGGATTACAATACTGTGTCCATGTGGAAAAACAGAATCTTATATAAAGAAGACCTGACCGGATTTATAAAAATGTTAGAAAGTTTTAAAGAAGAGGGGGAATATGATAAGGAATGGGAAAATAAGGAAATGCTGGAGCAGTTTGGCATCTTCAAAGATGACGGTATGTCTGGGGAACGGTGTCATGAGTTTTTGGTAAGGCTTGTGAATGAAAGATGATATTTTTATGAGCATATATATATTTCATTTTAACGGGAACTGGTAATGGAAAAAAGAAAGATATTAGTTACTGGCGGCGCTGGATATATAGGCTCCACACTATGCCGTGAATTGCTCACCTGTGACTACAAAGTGCTGGTTCTTGACAATCTTATGTATGGAGGAAGCGGTATTAAGCCATTTTTAAACCATCCGAATTATGAGTTTATCCGGGGTGATATACGAGATGAGGGCTTAATGGAAAAGGCACTGGAGGGTATTGACAGTATTGTGCATCTTGCAGCCATTGTTGGTGATATTCCATGTAAAAAGAACCCATCACTGTCAATTGAGGTTAATCTGGATGCTACAAAGAGCTGTTATCTATTGGCTAAAGATATGGGTGTTAAGCGATTTATTTTTGCATCAACCTGCAGCAATTATGGGATTTCTGACAGCAGTATGCAGGTTTCGGAAACAGGAAAATTGAATCCGGTTTCAATATATGCTGAAACCAAGGTTGACTGTGAAAGTTTTTTAAAAGATGAGAGTAAGAAAACAGGTATGGTAACGAGTATTTTCCGTTTAGCTTCAGCCTTTGGGCTTTCTGCAAGAAACAGATTTGATCTGCTTATAAATTCATTAACCTTTGAAGCATTAAGAGATAATAAAATAATGATTTTTACCCCTTCAATATGGCGGCCTTATATTCATGTTTTAGATATCTCTTACCTTTTTATTATGGCATTAGAGGCTGATCCTGCCCTTGTCCGCGGTGAGGTGTTTAACGGTGGTAATACCTGTATGAACTATCAAAAGTTTCAGGTAGTAGAAGCAATTGAAAAAATACTTGGAGGAAATATCGAGGTAAAATTGATAAAGGAAATAGAGGATATAAGAACTTTTAAGGTTGATTTTTCAAAGGTTGAAAGGGTTCTCGGTTTTAAGGCTGCCAAGTCAATAGAGGACGGTATTTTTGAGATAGCTCAAGCAATCAAAAATGGAGTTATAACTTTTGAGGATTTTAATTCCAATACCCTGGAGAGTATTTCGGAGATTGCAAGAAAATTTAAATAGGAGGGATACTATATGAAAGTAATTATTATAGGTAGTGGTTCAATGGCGAGAATGGTGATAGATTGCCTTGAATTTGACAGAAACTTTAAAATTGCCGGTCTTATAGATGATGAAAAGACGAAATTCTCCATTAAACAATATGAGGTTATTGGCAAGAAAGAAGACCTCCCGGTAATAAAAAAAGAGGGTGGCATTGAGCATGCCATCATAGCTGTAGGAGATTGTGATATGAGGGAGAAAATCTCATATAAAGTGGATGAGTATGGGTTTAAGCAGATTTCCTGTATTCACTCATCTGCTATTATTTCTTCTGATGTGAATTTAGGGACAGGAACAATTATCGGTCCTGGTGTTGTAATAGGAACCGGAGCAAGGCTTGGCAACAATGTTATTATAGAGACAGGCAGTATTATTGGAATTAATACCGTATTGAATGATAATGTGAGCATCCAGTCAGGTGTGACAGTGGCAGGGGGGATAGTTATTGGGAGGAATGTCACAGTAATGACAGGTGCTACAATAGCTGGTCTCCTGACAATTGGGAAACATAATACGGTAGGTGTGGGAGAAATTATAAAAAAGGATATTCCAGATAAACCAATTTCTTAGGAACTCAACAATGAAGGAAAATACAATAAAGAAAATACCATGGGCAAAGCCATATATTGCTCAAGAGGAAATTGATGAAGTAAACGATTCTTTGCAGGTTAACTGGCTTTCGCAGGGGCCAAAAGTTGCCAGATTGGAGGCAATTTTTAAAGAGCTCTCCCAAAGGGAATATGTTATTGCAGTATCAAACGGTACTGTTGCCATTGATATGGCACTTATCTGTTTATCCATAAAACAGGGTGACGAAGTTATTATACCTGCGCATACTTATTTTGCAACAGGCGCATCTGTAGCTCGTATGGGAGCGGTTCCTGTTTTTGCGGATGTCGAACCGGATACCTTTACTATAGATCCAACGGATATAAGAAAAAAAATAAGCGGCAAGACACGCTGTATAATAAGTGTAGATCTTGGCGGTAATCCCTGTGACCATATAGCATTGCAGAATATTTCAACTGAGTTCGGAATACCTATCCTTAGTGATGCGGCACAATCGCTGGGAGGCGAGTTTGACGGAAAGCCTCTTTTCGCTTACGGCGATATTACTACAACCAGTTTAAATACTGCTAAGACTGTTAATACTGTTGAAGGGGGTATGATATTTACCGACAGGAAAGAGCATTACGACCTCCTGATACGACTGCGTAATCAGGGGGAAGAACCTGGCTATAAGTTCAATCATACGGTGTTGGGATTTAATGCCAGGTTAAGCGATCTTCACGCTGCAATAGGACTTGGTCAGATGAAAAAATATGAGAGATTATTGCAAAAACGCATATATATTGCAGCAAAGTATTCTGAAGCCCTGCATGGTATTAAGGATATTAAAAGCGTAAAGGTTCGAGAACAGGGTAAGAATGGATGGTTTTTTTTCAGCCTTCTTGTTGATCGCCGCGACGAGCTTGCAGATTATTTGAGTAAAAATGGCATTGAAACGAGGATATGTTATCCTGTGCCTCTTTATAAACAGAAGGCATTTCAGGGCATTCCATACGCTGAATGCCCTAACGCTGAGTATACCTGCAGTCATATAATTACACTCCCACTATTTTACGAAATGACTGATGATGAAATCCTATATGTAACTGAAAAAGTAAAAAGTTTTTACTGGTAATAATAATCTTGAAAAATATTTTGTTAATAAGTTTTGATTCCCAGTATATTGCTAATGGGCTTAGAAGCTTGCATAAACTTTCTATTGAGATGGGGTATGATTCAAAATTGTATTTCCCTTGTCGAATTCAATATGCTAAACAGGAAGATATTCAATACCCTATATTGAAAGGACTTGAAAAGTTTAAGCCTGATATTGTAGGTATTTCACTTATGACGTATAATTACAATTTAGCTGTTATTACAGCAAAACTGATTAAGAGGTATTCTCCAGAAACAATAATTGTATGGGGAGGTTGGCATCCATCGTCATCTCCATCTGACTGTTTGCCACATGCGGATTTCATATGTCTCGGAGAAGGGGAAATCAGTTTTTTGGCATTAATAAAGGAATTATCGGTATCAAAAAACCCAAAGATTCAAGGCATATATAAAGCCCCTCCTTTTGATAAATTTTCTCCCTTATTAAGTAATTTAGACTGCATACCTCCAACACATTATAATTTTGAAAAAGAATACTATTTTTCGTGGGAGAATAATCATATAGAAAAACTAAGCATGGATAAATACTTGAGCTATCATGATGGTATCTACCATGTATTTACCGGGAGGGGTTGTCCCTATGCCTGCAAATATTGCTGTGAGGGTAATATTCATGATAGGGTAGGTGTAACAAAAAGAACTATAATTAGATATCGTTCTGTGAAGCATATAATGCTTGAGTTAGAAGAGGCAATTAAAAATAAAAATTTAAAGTTTATTGAAATATATGACAGTGAGTTTTTATCAAAACCCTATGAATACATCAAACAATTTAGCGGAGAATATAAAAAGAGAATTGGACTTCCCTTTTATGCGACTTTTAATACACTAAGTTTTAATAATGATAAGTTTAATCAACTTGTCAAGGCAGGGCTGAAGAGAGTCAGAATCGGTATTCAGCATGGAAGTCCAAGGATAAGAAAGATATATAATAGACAAGAAACTGATGAAAGAATTTTGGAAGTATTCAGAATGATTTCAAGGTATTCAAGTTACTATATGTATCCTGTTGATTACGATCTTATTTTAGATTCACCATGGGAAAATGAAAAGGACATTGAGGATACTGTCAAATTAATTTCAAAACTATCAGGGTTTACAAGGTATCATCAATTTCAGTTTGTGCTGCTGCCCGGATCTGCACTGTATGAAGAGGTAGTTCAAGGGAAGCATAAAGATGTGCTTGATGAATCAGAATACACTAAGTATATAATAAGACACGGCTCATTAGGAATTATAAATAACGATATAGCCCATTATAAAAATTATTTAAAAATGTTAATTAAAGTATTTTCGGTTTATTCAATACCATCGTATTTTTCCTCAAATTTTATTGCTTTGTATAGAAATAAAGTTTTCAGAAGGGTGATACTTTATCTATACAAAAGTTCAGATATTTTCTTTAGGATGAGATTTTTTGCGATGAGGAAGAGAAACAAAATTATTAATATAGGAAGATCTATGTTTAATGTTTCTGAAATAAAATAAATTTCAGCGATATGCATAAAGGTGATAACAATGCCAGGATTTGAACTTTTAGATGAAAAAGAGCTTGATGCTGTCAGGGATGTGTTACAAAAGGGAAAACTCTTTAGATACGGATATGGCAAAAATAATAATAACTCTTTTTCTGCACGTTTTGAGAGAAGAATTGCGAAAATTCTCAATGTGCCTTTTGTTCACGCTGTATCCTCAGGGACAGCAGCAGTAAGAGTTGCGATTGAGTTTCTGGATTTGCAGCCGGGAGATGAGGTTATTACTACCTGTTTTACCTTTGTGGCAACGGTTGAGGCAATTATTGAGGCTGGAGGAGTTCCTGTAATAGTAGATATAGATAGGACATATAACATGTCTCCTGCTGCATTAGAACAGGCGATAAACGAAAAGACCAGAGCCGTTGTAGTTGTGCATATGCTTGGAGCTCAGGCGAGGATGAATGAGATAATGGCGATTGCTAAAAAGCACAATCTGCCGGTGATAGAAGATACAGCACAGGCATTTGGTGCAAAGCTCGGCAGGCAATTCCTTGGAACTTTTGGCGATGTTGGCACATTTAGTTTTGATTTCGGCAAGACCATTACCACAGGTGAGGGTGGTGCAGTTGTTACGAAAGACGAAAAGATATTCAACCGTATGCACCAATATGCTGACCATGGGCATGTCCATGATTTCTCACTTCAGAGGGGTATGGAACCCCATTATGTAAGAGGCTTCAATTACCGCATTGGCGAAATTAACAGTGCCATTGGTCTCGTTCAGCTTGAAAAGTATAAACAGCATGCGTCTACAATGAAAGCGATTAAAAAGAAACTTAAGGATAAAACAGCTGCAGCGGGTTCTTTTGAGTTTAGGGAAATTCTTGACCCGGAACATGAACTTAGCGATACGCTTGTGACCATATGCAAAAATAAGAAACAGGCGATGGTTATTAACAGTAAAATAGAAAATGCAGGATTCATGTCGAAAATACTGCCGGAGGCTATGAGATGGCATTTTGCCGCTCATTGGGACCATTTGATTGCAAGGCTGCCATATTATAAAGGTAAAGACCCTAAAAAAATGTGGACTCAATCTGCTGAACTGCTTGAAAGGTCTGTAAGCGTTGGAATTAGGTATAAAATAACCGATGAACAAATTGATAGAATTGCAAACTGTTTCCGACCGTTATAGCCTGTCTTTGCTGATACTATTCAAAGTGTGAAGACTATCTTAATACTTGGTGGATGGCATGCTACTACTATGTGGTTTTTTAAGACACAAGGTGGCAAAGGAAACTATAGATTATGGATAGGGGATTGCTGGGAACAATCTGCCTGTCGTTATTCACGATACTGCGAAAGGTTTTTCCTTTTGCCTAACCACAGTAACGAACTGTCATATATAGATAAAATCATTGAAATATATAGAACCGAAGGATTTGACGCTCTTATTCCCATTCCTCATGAAGAAGTTATCCTTATCAGCAAATACAGAGATAGACTGCTTGATGCGGGAGTGCCGGTGGTTATTACCAATTACGATACTATGCAGATTGCCGTAGATAAGGAAAAGCTGGGACATTTTTGCAAAGAGCATGGTATTCGTTATCCTGCGACATTTGCAGGTGATAAATATACAGGAAGACAGATACTTGAAGCACAGGGTATTCCTTTGATTGTAAAACTTAAGGCATCCACTAATCAGGTAGATCAAATGATATGTCATAAGCCTGACGAGTTTTTATCTTATTTTGAATGGGTATGCAGAAAACATGGCAGAGAAAATGTAATTGCCCAGCAGTTTATAAATGGATACGAGCTGGACTCTATGTTTACCACCGGTGTTTTCTGCAATAGAGATTCAAAGATACTGGGTATATTTTCCACAAAGAAAATCAGGGCACGACCCTACAGCGGCGGGGCGGGAATATGCACAAAGACTGTAGATGAACCTAATGTTGAAAATATTTGCCGTAAAACTGTGGAGGCATTTTTCAGATGGCAGGCAATATGCAACATTGAGGTAAAAAGGGACTCGGTTACAGGGGAATATTACCTAATAGAGATAAACCCTCGTGCATGGGGGTCTCCAATGTTTTCTATTACACTAAGTGGTGTAGATTTAATAGACCTCTGGATTCGCCTTACAGTTGGCGAAGAACTGCCTTCAAAAATTGTCCTTGACCGCAAAGGGGTATATTCTACGGAATTATTCCATGATTTCATGCTGTTGACTGATTTATTAAAAGACTTACCCTTTAAGGCTAAAAGACAAAAGGCATGGGAGTCTCTACTATCCTATAAATTTCCATATTTTTCCAATGCTGACTCTGTAATGCTATATGAAGCTATTGCAGATATGGACATCCATGACCTCGTTGTATTCTGGAAAAAAATTATCAGACTAAAGAAAAGACTTATATATGCCATACTCCCTATAAATAAAGGGAGAAAAGAAGGGGAGTATAAATAATATAATATGTAAAAAGTTTGGGGAGAATGATTATTTTAGGCAAATTATTTAAACCCACGTTAACCGGATTTTTATGGAAATTTTAGAAAAATAATACCTGATAAATGCTCAGGTATTTAATTTAGGTATCAGCGGCTACTCAACTGTTCAATCATATCTTTTATTTAAGGATATGAATAATAAGTATAATTTTGATTGTGCTGTTTTGGTCTATAATATAGGTGATATGCAGAGAAATATAATGTCAGATGATAATGGTTACTCAAAGCCCTATGCAGAATATAAAAACAACCAATTGCTTATACGAAACATCCCTGTCAAAGAGAAAACCTCTGTTCAGTCAGGATTAAAAAGTAGATTATACCTTTGGAGGTTGGTATCACTTACAAAAAACAGGTTTATGGGAAAGACGATTAATGTAAAAAACATAAATTATACTACTTTTAACTTTGGAATTCCTGCTGGAGATATTCCATTTCATATGATTAATGATGGCAGAAATGATTATGGCTATGAAGTCACAAAGGCAATTCTCAATAGTATGAAAGAGTATTGCGAAAAACATAAAATCAAATTTATAGTGATGATTAATACAGGGGCGTGGCAGTTTAACGAAGAGTATAAGAAGAGGGCAATGGAAGATTACAAAGGAGATCATAACCTTGTTGACTGGGAACTGCCTCAAAAGAAAATGACCTCTATCCTATCAGAATTGGGAATTCCCCATTTGACCCTCCTCCCAGTTTTGCAAAAAGGACATACATCTACAGGTAAGTATCCGCATTTTAGAATAGATGGGCATTTCAGTCCTGACGGACACAAGATGATAGCAAATGCCTTAGCCAGCTATTTACTTAAAAATAATCTGGCAGATAAGTCACATTTTAAATAAAGATAGAAGATGAGAACCTATGAAATATATACTCGGTATGAATCTGTTTGTACACGATGCTGCATTTTATCTGCTTGACGAAGATGCCAATCTTGTATTTGGTGTAGAGGAAGAAAAGGTTGTTAAAACTCGTTATTATATGAGTGCTTCCTATTTTGCCCTCGAATATATGCTTCAGAGAGAAAAAATAAATAAGAGAGATATAACAGGAGTAGGATTGACATCATCCCTTAAGGAATACGAAAAATTATATAAACAGAATAAAGCACTGTATGGGGGTTCTATAATAGAAAGGCGTTTGCTGGACAATAACTACTTAAAATAATGTGAAATGTTTAACTACCTAAAAATACATTTTGATGATCGTTTTGGCCCCGATCTGTTGTTTACGCATTGGATGCTTTATTTTAAAATGATGTCAAGATTATTGACAAAATGGAAAATTGCCAATATAGGAAACAATGTTCATATAAGACCTTATGTAACAGTTACTGGAGGTAAAAGATTGTCCATAGGGAATAATGTTGTTATACGTCCCTTTACAAACATAATGGCAGGGAGCCCTGACGGTAAAGCATGTATAATTATTGAGGATGATGTCTTGATAGGTCCTAATGTCTTTATTGCTGTAAGCCGACATGCTTACGAAAACACCAATATACCTGTTCAGGATCAGGGGTATAAAGAATCATTGTCTGTCCATATCAAAAGTGGCGCATGGTTGGGCGCACACTCAATTATTCTGCCGGGTGTTGTCATTGGAAGAAACGCAGTTGTTGCTGCTGGGGCTGTCGTGACAAAATCAGTAGATGATTTTTTCGTTGTAGGTGGAAATCCGGCAACAGTAATCAAGATATTACAATGAAACATCTGCGTCAGCGATTGTATATATTACGTGAAACGGCTATAAAAACTGGAGATTTATTATTGACCCTTTTCCGCAAGAAAATAAATGTATGTAAGAAAAAAATGGATGGATATGTTTCTAAGGCAGATATGGCATCAAGCCGGCTAATTCATGCAGCGATTCATAAGGCCTTTCCTGAAGATGGTTACTTTTGCGAGGAAAAAGGCTTTGATAAAGAAAGCTCTAACGGATTTAAATGGATTGTTGACCCGCTCGACGGCACAACGAATTTTATAAGGGGAAACAGAGATTTCAGCATCTCCATCTGCCTTTCACTGAAAGATGTTCCGGTTATTGGTCTTGTGTATGCGCCATATCTAAATGAATTTTATTATGCAGTTGACGGTAATGGGGCATGGGCGGAATATGGTTTCTACAAATCAAGAAAAAGACTCAAAGTTTCAGGGACAGATAAAATTAAAGGAAGCATATTAGAGTTCCCGGGTGGAATAGAAATTAAACACAGGGCGCAAAAAGAGATGGCGATGATTGGTCTTTTTTATCCCGGCATACGGCTGAGAGTGTCGGAATCGGCTGCTTTATCGCTATGTAAAGTTGCTGCCGGAGAGACTGATGCATACATTCATCCTACCGAGAAACCCCACGACTTCGCAGCAGGTGCGCTTATTGTAAAAGAGGCGGGCGGGGTAGTGAAAAACTTTCCTGACAGACCGTTAAATGTCAACAGCAGAGGAATTATTACGTGCAATAAAAAACTATACCGCAGGATTTCGGGAATGATTAAAACGGCTTCTATGGAAAGCCCAGAATACTGGCTGGAGAACAACAAATGAATCTCGTCTTCAAGGATTTTTATGCATTGAAGGTGGAAACGGAATTTTATATTGGATCAGGCATCTTACGGAACAAGGACTTACTTTCTTTTCCTGAAACTGAAAACGCCCTTCTCATAATCGACCACAATGTTATTGATCAGGATTATTTTAAAACATTTATTGTATTGCTAAAAGAACTTTATAAAGAAGTTGCCGTCATGAAAAATAAGGAAATAGAGCCTACGACCATAACGGTTAATTCCATGGTTGAGAGCATAAAAAAAAGAAATATCGGGGTGGTTTTCGGGGCAGGTGGTGGTTCTACATTGGATATAGCAAAGGCGGTTGCAGTTCTCTTGACAAATCCCGGTCGTGCAGAGGATTATCAAGGAATGGATAAATTATTAAACCCTGGTATACTGTGTATTACAATTCCTACTGTTGCAGGCTCGGGAGCCGAGCTTACGCCGAGCGCTGTTCTGATAAATACAGAAAAGCGATTTAAGGGAGGTATCAATGGAAGATTTGTTGCTCCCACCCGTGCAATCCTTGATCCAAAAGCCACGATAAAAGCGCCTCTGTCAGCTACTATGTATTCTGCCTTTGATGCATTCGTCCATGCCCTTGAATCTCATACATGCAAACTTGCCTCGCCTGTTGTGAAAATGTTTGCAAGTGAAGCCCTGAGGATATTGTTAAGGGCAATTCCTGATATAGTGGATGACCTTGAAAATATCAAGATCAGGGAAGACCTTCTCCTTGCATCTGAATATGCCGTGATAGCCCTCATGCATTCTGAACCAGGACCTATGGCTTCATTCGGGTATCAGTTGGCAATCAGACATGGAGTGCCTCATGGACTTGCAAATGCCATTGCTATTTCAAAGACGATGGAGATACAGATAGAAAAGGGTGCGAATTATAGCTTTTTATACGAATTGCTACCTGAAAAATCAGAGGCAAGGACTATAAAGGACAAAAGCATTTCTGCCCACAGGTATGTTTCTGAAATTATAAGGAAAGGTAAAATTCCCGGGAACCTAAAGGCTTATGGTTTTATGCCTGAGCATTATGAAGAACTGGCGGTTTTTGTAGACAATGTGAAAAAAGGCTTTCCAACGGCAATGACAGAATTTAATAAACAGGATTTGCTGAATGTATTGCTAAGTTTTTATGAGTAAAAATTTAGCTAAAAAATTCTGGTATAAAGTTTTTCAGATGATAGTAAAAATAAGGCGAGCTCGCATATACATTGAGCGACTTCTTGCTACATGGATGATGCCTGAGAAGAGGAAGTGGTATGAGAGAATTGCTTTTCCATTTATATTTTCAGGATGGGTAAACGTTATTTATTTAAAAGAGGAAGATGCTGATATAAGAGAAAATTTAAAGTCATTGGCTATGGGGGGGGGTAGTGGGCTGGCATGGGCAAAAATATATTTAAATAGACAAATCTGCAATACCAGAATAAATGGATATTTTTACGATTTACTTAAAGAAGAACTTAATGTTTTATTCAAAAAAATTGTAATTCAGATAGGGTCATCTTCTGGCAGAGAACTGGCATATCTTTATAAATCATATCCACAGCACACATATATCGGGACAGATATCTATACGGAAGTTATAGATTTTGCCAATAATTATTATAAAGGTAATATATTATTTATTGAATGCCCTGCTCATAAAATAGGAGATCTTATGAGAGGATATAAACATATTGAATTTATTGTATTTTCATCGGGATCATTGCAATATGTTCAACCAGAGCATTTGAAAATTTTTTTCAAACAGCTATCAGGTTTTAAAGTGTATTTGGTTCTTTTTGAGCCGGTTGAACAGCGAATTTTAAACTCTGCTGAAAGCCCGATCATCTATAGAGGTAATTTTTCTTATTCGCATCATTATGTTAGATATGCTGAATTAAATGGTTTTAAGACCCTTGTAACTGAATATCAACCTGATAACGATGTTATGGGTAATATCTTATACGCTGCTAAAATAAAATGGTAAAGGTTCTTAAAACATTACATGATTTGTGTGATTATTCAGAGAAGATTCCATCAGTTTTTTCTGTTACAGAACTTAATAATATAAAATTTATGAAAGGCGAAGACGATTATCGGTTTTCTACAGAGTGCTGTGTTGAATACGAAGTAAAGCCCCGTCTATCACATTTAGAGATAAAAGATGGTTTTTTAAAGTTGTACATAGGTAGGGTATGCTACAAGCATATACTTGAGGACAGACAGAAGTATTATGAAAACAACAGCGATGACATTCTCCGGCGATTTAAAAAGGGTTTTGATGAAGATAATCCCTTCAAATACCTTGCAAGCTCTATTGGCGTTACTGCCTTAATTGAAACTATAGATTCGAAATTTATTTTAGGTAGAAGGAATGATACTATTATACACCCCAATGGCAGATTATTGCATGGTATATCCGGATATTGCGAATCTCATGGAGATTCCATTTTTAAACTAAATCCATTTAGAGATATTGAAAGAGAATTGGAAGAAGAGGTTGGAATTACATCCAATCATATAGCCGAGATGCACCTGCTTGGATTATGTTTCCACGAGTTGAAGATAGGGAGCAATTTTATATTTTGGGTCAAGCTATGGGTAGATTCTTCATATTTTAACGAGGGAGGCTCATGGCAGCAGGCAGTTGATGCTAAAGAGCATAAGATGTTTGAAGTATTTGAAAGAGATGAGCTAAAGGAAATTGTATCAAAAGACTATCTTCATTATTCAAGCAGGGGGGCAATAAGTCGGTGGTTTCATCTTAATAACAGTAGGAAAGAAGTGAGTAGGTTATGAAATACTTTTCTAATATGCTGGATAAAGAAAAAGGCTGCTTGATTATTGCCGAAATTGGAGTCAACCATAACGGTGATATGGAGTTAGCAAAAAAACTGATTACAAAGGCAAAAGAATCCGGAGCTGATGCAGTTAAGTTCCAGACATGGATTACAGAGGAGAATACCGGTCGTTATGCGCCAAAGGCTAAGCATCAGAAAAGCAGTATAGATGATAGCGAGTCACAGTTTCAGCTTCTCAAAAGATGGGAGCTGAATCTGGAGCAGCATCTGGAAATAAAAGCTTGGGCTGAAAGGGAAGAGATTATGTTCTTTTCAAAACCGGGAAGTCCTGGCGGTCTGGATATTTTAAGAAAATTGAATATGCCTATGATAAAAATTGGTTCTCCTGACTTGACTAATCTTCCCTTGATAAAAATAACTGCTGAGCTCGGCTTGCCCATTATTATTTCAACAGGTATGGGAACTCTTGGAGAGATAGAAGAGGCATTGGAAACTATAATTAGAACAGGTAATGATAAGATTATGCTCATGCATTGTACCTCCAGTTACCCAACACCTCCCAATGAAGTGAATCTTAGAGCAATAGATACGCTAAGACACTCTTTTGGATTACCAGTGGGTTTTTCAGATCACAGTGAAGGTATGGAGATGCCGCTTGCTGCTGTAGCTATGGGGGCTGTGTCAATAGAAAAACATTTTACTGTTGACAGAACTATGATAGGAGCCGACCACAATTCATCTATGGAACCTGCTTCCTTTGCAGCAATGGTTACCTGCATAAGGAATATCGAGAAGGGGATGGGAGACGGTATTAAAAAACCGCTCCCTTCAGAAAAGGATAATATGGATAGCCTTAGGAGAAGCCTTGTGGTATTGCGCGATTTGAAAAAAGGAACAGTATTGACATCAGAACTCATTGGTATTAAAAGACCTGGAACTGGATTATCTCCAAAATATTTTAATTGGGTAATAGGAAAGAGTATCAATCGAGATATAAAAATGGATGAAGTGCTCAGTTATCAGATCATTCTTTAACCATTATTTTAAAGCGGTATATGGTGTGCCAACTAATAAATCAGATACTGTAAGAGATATTCTTATGAAAGAAGAATATAAAATCGAAGGATGCAATTTATATAGGAGATGGTAAACAAGGTTATTTGGCTGCAAAGATTTATTAAAATTGCTGAGTAATGAAGGGAATACAATAACTTCATGGATAAAAATAAAGTTCTATTAATAAATCTGCCCCCATCAATAAGTTATAGTTATACTAACCGGGGTTCAATCTATCCTGCAACAGGGATATTAGTAGTTGGAACTATTTTGAAAAACCGTGGGTTTAAAGTGCAAGTGATAGATGGTACAATTTATGTTGATTATAAAGAAAGGGTTTTAAATGCAATTGATAATAGCACTATTTTGATTGGTTTTTCGGTTATGACCAGTCAAGTTTCTATGGCGCTGAAGCTTTCAAAGGTAATAAGAACGAAATATTCAGATATTCCAATAGTATGGGGAGGAATTCATCCAATTCTTTTTCCAGAGCAGACTATCAGGAATTCTAATATTGATATAGTGGTTACCGGTGAAGGTGCTAAGACAGTGTCAGATATTTGCGATTATTTAAAAGGACAAATTAGTTTAGACAAAGTGAAAGGGATAGGCTTTAAAGACACAAGCGGGAGAATAATTTTAACTGAACAGAGTGAGCCGGATGATTTAAATGATTTGCCGCACGTAGATTATACTATATTTGATGACCTTGAATTATATCTAAATACAGTAAGCGTTTACCGCCGAGAGATTAGTGTTGATAATAAATCTCATATAAGATTTATGCCTATTCTAACAGGTCTTGGTTGTTGTTTTAAATGCCAATTTTGTATTAATGTCATTCTAAAAAGGAAATACAGATTTAGGTCAGCACAATCTATAATTGATGAAATTAAAAGACTCCAGAATAAATATGCTGTAGATGCATTTTTGTTCCTTGACGAAGATTTTTTTATAAGCAAAAGAAGATTATTGGAATTTTTAGATTTGATAGAAAAAGAGAATCTGAAATTTTATTGGAGGATTTGGGGGCGTGTAGATTATTTCAGAGATAACTATTTAAATAAGAATTTAATAAATAGGCTTGAGAAATGCGGTCTCAGATCAATCGCGATGGGGGCAGAGAGTGGCTCTCAAAAAGTGTTAAATTTAATTCAGAAAGGTATTAAGGTGCAAAATATACTACATTCAGCCACTATGCTTAAGGGAACTAAAATTACGCCAAGATATTCTTTTATGGTAGGACTTGAGGGAGAAGATAAGGAAGATACAAAGGCTACTTATAAACTCTGTGCTGATTTAATAGAAGTCAATCAACGGGTTGATATAGCAGGACCGTTTATTTTTAGGTATTACCCGGGCTCTCCAATATTTGACAGGATTATTGAGAAATATAGAATCAGGATTCCTGATGAAATAGAAGAATGGGGCAATGCATTACATAAAGAAGGTTTTTTGAAATTTGATAATATGCCATGGATATGGAATGGGTGTATAGAAACTTCAGAGATGTTAAATAAAGGAATATTTATGTGGAATAAATTGAGAAACAGTAAAAAACATAAAGTATTACTAAGTCTGATAAAAAAGATAATAATATGGAGACTTAAATACTTTAATACGAGTTTTATAGAGCTGCATGCATATATTTTATATAAAAAGATACGATACTATCGTAAATGATGTTAGAAATAGATTGTTTAATATATAGAGAAGATTAAGCCATGAAAGGACGACACCTCAAAGAAAGATTAAAAAATGGCGAAACAGTTATGGGAACATGGAGCATAATTCCATCTCCTTCACTTGTCGAAGCTATTGGTTACAGCGGAATAGATTTCATAGTAATAGACGCTGAACATGGACCTGTAAGCATGGAATCAGCCGAAAATCTAATTCGAGCTGCCGAAGTGGCAGGAATGTCGCCGGTTATTCGGGTGCCAACCAATGAAGCATATTTAATTTTAAGGGCACTTGATATAGGTGCTTATGGTATTCAGGTGCCGCATATTTCCACTAAAAGAGAGGCAGAGCTGGTAGTTGAATACTCAAAGTATTATCCTTTGGGTAAAAGGGGGCTTTCTCCCTTTACGCGGGCCGCAAAATATGGTTTTGATATTGATAATCATGTGGCAAAGTCTAACAATAATACCATGACAGTAATAAATATAGAAGGAATTGAGGGAATAAAGAATTTAGAAGATATTACCTCTGTTCCGAACCTTGATGTCATATTTATAGGTCCGTATGACTTATCTCAGTCGTTAGGAAAGCCCGGACAGGTTGAAGATCCTGAAGTTATAAGTTTAATAAAGTCAAGTGTCAGGATTGCAAAAGCAAGAGGTCTGGTATGTGGCTCCTTTGCAAAGGATATTAAATACCTAGAAATTTTAGTTGATTGCGGAATTCAATATATTACTTATAAGATAGACTCATCAGTGATTACCAGCGCCTACAGAAATATAAATAATTCATTTTTAAAAATCAAAGAAGGACTGAACAAATGAGTGATATTAACGTTTCAAGTTTTAAAATATTGGATTGTACGATAAGAGATGGTGGTTATATCAATAACTGGAAATTTGATAAAAAGCTTGTGAGGGAGGTTTATAGAGCTTTGTCAAAATCAGGAGTAAATTTTGTAGAAATAGGATATAGAGGAACTGAAAAATATTTTGATAAAACAAAATATGGGATGTGGAGATTTTCTACAGAAGAGGATATTCGGGAAGTTACAGCTAATATACATGGAGCAAAACTATCTTTAATGGTAGATTTCGGCAAAACAAATATTGAAGATTTTTGCAATGCAAAAGATAGTGTAGTCAAACTTATAAGACTTGCAGTTCACAAGGATAACTTGAAAAATGCCATAAGGCTATTAGAAAAAATAAAGGAAAAAGGATATGAGGTATCTTTAAATGCAATGGGGTATACGAATTACTCGAAAAGCGAACGCAATAATATTGTAGATTTGCTCAGGAGAGCAGATATTGATTATATTTATGTTGCTGACAGTTATGGTGCTTTATTTCCGGATCAAATCAAGGAAGTTTTTGATCCGCTTCTGGAGCTTTCAAATATTAAGGTAGGTTTTCACCCCCATAATAACCTTCAGATGGCTTTTGCTAATGCTGTTGAAGCAATTAGATGTGGAGTACATATTATTGATAGCTCTATATATGGTATGGGGAGAGCGGCTGGGAATCTTCCTACCGAAATAATTATATCATTTATGGAGAATGGGACAAAAGACAAATATAATGCTGTTCCGGTATTAAATATTATTGACAGGTATTTTATTTCGCTAAAAAAGGAAAATGAATGGGGCTATCAGCTCCCTTACATGTTGTCTGGAATATTTAAATGCCATACAAAGTATGCTAAAACTTTGGTTGATTACCGCGAGTATACAATAGAAGATATCTGGAAGGCTATGGAGTATATTAATAAAAATAATCCTATAGGATTTTCAAAATCAATTTTAACTGAACTTATAAATGAGGGGATAATTGGAATGGCAGGAAAGAGTCAAATCCCAAAAAGCACACAAAAGATATCAGGAGATAAATTTTCAGGTACGATAGAAAAAGTTCCATACATCAACAGACATAAAGATAGAGACTTTCTAATCCTTGCAAACGGTCCTTCTTTAAAAGAATATGAGAGCGAAATTAATAGGTTCATTGCTAAATACGACCCAATATTGCTTGGTGCAAATTATTTGGGTGGAGTATTCAAACCCCATTATCATGCTTTTAACAATAAGCGGAGATTTAGTGAGTATATTGATACTGTAGCACAAGAATCAAAATTACTTATAGGGCAATATATACCGGATGACATGATCAAAGAGTATACAAATAGAAATTATGAGAGACTCTACTATATAGATGTATTAAATTATAATTTTGGAATTAATGAAGGTGTTATTACGACTAACTGCAGGACGATATCTGTACTCCTTTTAGGTGTTGCAATCGTTATGGGTGCAAAGAGAACATTTTGTGTAGGTATGGATGGATATATTGGATTAAATAAGGATAAATTACATTTTTACAGCGAAAAGACCGAGCTGGATGAACAGGATTTAATAATAGAAAGACACCAGTGGTGTCAAAGATTTATTGAACAAATTGATAGGTATCTTAATGCCAAAGGTCATGAAGGAATTCATATCCTAACACCAACAAGTTATAAATCCTTTTACAAAGGTATCGAGAATTATATATAAGGGTATACATGAAAAGATATAAAACGCTAAGACAGATATTAGAAGAAAGAAGATATTTTAAATTGGTATGTGGCGCTGGAAATGAAGATAAAGATGAAGTAAGAAAACTATCAATAATCTATACCCTTGCAGGTGCGACGGTCATTGATATTTCAGCAAATGTAGATGTTGTGAAGGCAGCGAGAAAAGGCATTGAAAATGCGTGCAAATTAGCTCCGATAATAGGAAAAGAGATACAAAAAACACCTTATCTGAATGTAAGTATTGGTTTAAAAGGAGATCCACATGTAAGAAAGGCAGAAATAGATTTAGATATTTGTACGGAATGTGGTGAGTGTATACCTGTGTGTAGACAAGAAGCAATTACGCTGGATTTTATTGTGAAGGACTATAAATGTATTGGATGTGGTGATTGTGATTCTGCTTGCCGCTTTAATGCAATTTCCTTTAATCATAAAAAGGCTGATTTTGATAAATTACTTCCAGAATGTGTTACCTATGGGACTGAAACCATGGAATTGCATGCTGTCACAATAGATGACGATGCTGTAATTACAGATTGGAACCTCTTGAATAGTATCATTCCAGATAATATTTTAAGTATGTGTCTTGACAGATCTCTATTATCCAATGAACATCTTTTGGAGAGGGTTAAACTGGCGTATGAAATTACTGGAGAGAGGTTTATAGTTCAGGCTGATGGTGTGCCGATGAGTGGAGAGGGGGATGATTACAATACCACACTTCAAGCAGTTGCTTGCGCAGATATTGTTCAAAAAAGCGGTATTCCGGTTATGATTTTATTATCAGGTGGTACTAACAGTAAGAGCGGTTTATTGGCAAAACAATGTGGTGTAAAGGCAAATGGTGTTGCTATAGGAAGCTGGGCAAGAAAGATAGTGAAAGAATTTGTAAAAAGAGATGATTTTGATACAAATTTAGATATTCTAAAAAAGGCAATATCGGTAGCAGAAGAATTGATACGCTCAAATATTGATGCAATAAGTGGTTAATTTAAGTATTAACACAGATACTATAGAGAATGTCCATTTAATAATTTTTGACAAAGATGGTACTCTTATGGACCTTTATAATTACTGGTCCAATATGGTTGGTTTTAGGGTGGAATTAGCCCAAAAAATACTCGGATTTGATAAAAACTATAATAAAGAAATTATGTATGCAATGGGTGTAGATTTGGAAAATAGAAAATTGAGAAGCGAAGGCCCAGTGGGTCTTAAAAAAAGAGAAATAGTTATGCAGGCAATGGTTGATGCTTTAGCAAAAATAGGTTTGTCTGATACCTATGACTCATGTTTTGAAATATTTAAAGAGGTGGACAGATTGAGCATGAATTGTTTTCCAGAAATAGTCAAACCTATTAATGGAGTGCATCAGCTTATAGAAGGATTATATAAAAGTAATTGTAAAATTGCAATTGCCACAACAGATAAAACTGAAAGGGCTAAATTAGCAATGGATTTTCTGGGACTATCCGAAAAGATTGACATTGTTGTTGGAGAAGATATGGTTAAAAACTGTAAGCCTTACCCAGATATGGTTAATTTAATATTAAAGGAGTTGACAATTAAAAAAAGGAACGCTGTAATTGTGGGAGATGCTATTGCTGATGTTGAAATGGGAATTCATGCTGGATTGAAAGCTTCCATCGGCGTGTGTAGCGGCTTAACTTCAAGGGAGATTCTTTTAAAAAAAACAAATTATGTTCTTGAAGATATATCCAAAATATTATTAATTGAAAATTAAGTGAGGTTCTAATGAAAGTAGTAGGGATGGTTCCTGCAAGACTCCAGTCGAGTCGTTTACCACAGAAAGCACTAATTGATATTGAAGGGTTGCCAATGGTAATCCATACCTGTAAAAGGGTTCAACTGGCAAAAAAGTTAGACGAGGTATTTTTAGCTACTGATAGTGAACAGATAAAAGTCGTTGGAGAGGCATACGACATAAAAGTAATCATGACATTTAACAATCATCAAACTGGGTCAGATAGAATTGCTGAGGCTTGTCAGAAAGTTGATTGTGATATAGTTGTTAACATTCAAGGAGATGAACCTTTGGTTAATCCTGAGCATATAGATACTGTTGTTACGGTACTTTTGGAAAATCCGTCTATACAAATTGCAGTGGGGATTACACCTTATACTAAAAATAATAGTTATTCTGATATTAAAGCAGTCTTGGATTTAGAAGGTAATATCATGTATTGCTCAAGAAATGACTTGCCCAGTAATGCCAGAGTACCGGTAAAAGAGATGCTCAAAATGTGCTTTATTGTTCCTTTTAGAAAAGAATTTTTACTCCAATATGCAACATGGAAGCCTACTCCGCTTGAATTGATTGAATATAATGAATATTTACGAGTTCTTGAGCACGGGGTTAAAATAAGGGCAGTAAGAATTGAAGGTGCAAAAATTAGTGTAGATACACCTGAAGATATGGAAGAAGTTAGAAAGTTAATGAAAAAAGATACAATTAAGCTAAGGTATATGTAGGTTAATTGTATTAATTTATATAAGAATAGTTATTACATGAATCTTGCGTCAAATGAGACACAAACTGACATAGGTTGCTGAAACCCGCACCACCACACCATATCGTTGTGTACTGAAAAACAAGATTTAACCAAATAGGTTAAACCCTTGCAAGAAACTCCTTGTTTGGAATGGGTTTAAAACATATATAGGAATACTCTCCCCTTCACAGTCTGTCCGATAATTCACATATTGACGTGTGGTAATATATTCTAAAATGAAAGATACGAAAGATACCTCAAGGAGGGTCATATATGGCATCAATCTGAATGTTATTACCACATTCAACTGACAGTAAAATATAGGAAAGCATTACTTTATCAGAAAGTGCAGGAAGTTATGGTAGAAACACTGAAAGGATTCAAAGGAAGGTATGACATAGAGTTGGATACAATAGGGGTTCAGTCCACTATATTTAGTGGTGTATATTGCAAAAAGATTAGAAATTTAAAGGGATTAGACAAAATAATCAGGTATCTGTAATTTTCATGAAAAATGAAGGAATGCAAATTATTGACTTAAAAAATCTCAACATTGAACATACTAAATTACTGAACGAAATTGCAGATAGCATCAGTTATTCATTTAATGCGTTTATAACAAAACTTGCCATAGGAAATGAGAACAATATAGACTGGTGGGTATTAAGCCTATCGAGTAGAAATATTTTCAGCAGCACCTTATTCATTAACTGCTGTTATATTGCTCTCATTAAGCGGTTGATTGAAGATGGTATGAAAATAAAAGGAGTCGTTGTCTACTCAAAAGGGCTTGCAAAAACTTTAAAAATAATTATCACCAAAAACAGGTTATCAATAGCAGTTTATTATAAGGAAGATTTTATTGATAAGTTGAAAAACATTTTCAGACCCTATTATAATTTTTTCTGTGCAATTATTCATTTTTTCAGATTATATATACATGCCTTCAGAACCAGAAAATTCAGCAGACCTTATCCATCCGAGGCAATCACCTTGCTGGATATATTTTTATTTGAGAATAGTTTTAAAGGTAACAATTTTTACGACCGCTACTATTGTAATATTCTTGATTTTTTAGACGAAAATGAGAGGACCACAATATACTATTTTCCTACATTTTATAGTACAAAGAATTATTATGCTGCTTTTAGGTGTATGAGAGTTGTGAGGCAAAATTTTTTAATAAAAGAAGATTTTTTAAAAATAAAGGATTATTTATATGCACTGGCATATCCATTAAGGGTTATGAATCTAAGGATGAATATTACAGATTTTAATGGGGTTGATATATCGCCTTTAATCAAAAAAGAGGTATATAATTCAATGTCATCTTATGTTTCAATGGAGGCTCTTTTAAACTGCAGAGTTGCGAAAAGAATGAAAGAGAAGGGGATACATATAAGGCTTATTATTGATTGGTTTGAAAATCAACCTATTGATCGTGGTATTAATATAGGTTTTAGAAAATTTTATGAGGATACTCCAATTGTAGGATATCAAGGTTTTACTGCTCCCAAGAACTATCTCCATTTGTATCCGACTGCTCTTGAGAAAAACAACTTAGTGATTCCTCGCCAAATAGCAGTAATTGGAAAAAGTTTAATAAGAAGGGTCAAGGAATTCTGTCCTGATTTGGATGTTACTACTGCACCGGCATTCCGTTCCCAATGGCTTTGGAGAGAAAAGAAAATCCATAATGTCTATAATGACTATAATGTACTGCTGGCTCTACCTATGCATGTAGAGGAAGGGAATAATATTCTAACCCTTGCTGCATTGCTTCTTCATAAAACGGAACTCAAAAATGTGAAATTTTGGGTTAAGCAACACCCTGCAAATACTCCAGAACAAATAATGAAATATTATGGAATTAATTGGCCTGAACAGTTCAAGTTTGCATCAGGGGAGTTTAATGAATGGATAGAAGAAGTGGCACTGCTGATAAGTGCTGCGTCCAGTGTTTGCATGGAGGCACTGGCAAGAGGAATACCGGTAATAATTATTGGAAATCGTTCACGGCTTACATTTAATCCTATTCCTGAGGATATAACAATAGATACATGGCGTTTATGTTATACCGATGATGAATTGTTTAATGCCATTTTATTTTATCTAAATCGTGATGAAGATACTATTAAATGTCATATTAGTATTGGTGATGAGATACTTCATGATTATTTTGAGCCAGTTACAAAAGAGTCTGTTAGGAGATTTTTGAGATTGCAATAAAATGTTTGCGGAATAACTCCATTATTTTTATAGGACGAACCTATATTTGCAGATATGTCTTGCTTAAAGATAAAAGATTTGATGAATTTAGATGGTATTATAGAAACGCTATAAAAATATGAGAGTCTTAATTACCGGAGGAACAGGACTTTTAGGGAAGGCTTTAATTGAAACGATTGATAACACTAACTACGAAATAATTGCTACCTACTTAGGCAATTATAACAT
>Ga0209212_1000900_pt1 | contig 53879 bp, 50 predicted proteins | sample RifGroC2_FD_183996 | JGI IMG/M metagenome (GOLD analysis project Ga0209212, IMG submission 183996) | Groundwater microbial communities from Rifle, Colorado, USA - Groundwater C2 (SPAdes) (version 2) | ecosystem: Environmental > Aquatic > Deep subsurface > Groundwater | place: Rifle, Colorado...
ATCACTTGTGGTATCAGTTCCTGTATCACCAGCAGTATCATTTTTAATACCGGTATTCCTTGCTGTATCGGTTGCAGTATCATTTATGAGATTGCTGGAAGTGCCAGTATTCCTTCCGTTATCAGTTCCTGTATCACCTGCGATATCATTTTCAATACCGGTATCAGTTGCAGTATTGCTTGCTGTATCGCTTGCTGTATCGCTTGCTGTATCAAATTTAATACAGGAGACCCGGCTGCCTGAATGCAGGTTGGATGAAGGGATGTACCGGATATAACCCCACAACGAAAGTTCCCTCATGCAACGGGCATAAGTATTGACCGAACCTAACCGGGACATTTCCATTGTTTCAGTCCGGGCAATGACAAACTGTTCACCAAACCGGTCAGCATTCCACTGCTGGAACAGGGCAAAATACAGACTGATATGATAGGATGACATGCGCTTGTCTTCAGCCAGCCTTGCAAAAAATCCGTTCAGGTGCCGGATGTAGTTCATCGCTTCAAATCGAAGCTAAACCTTTTTTGTTTCTGGGTTGGCTCCAGCATCTTCCGGATATCATCGTAGTCGTAAAACATTTGTCCCCCAATTTTGGTAAACGGAAGGGTTCCGTTTACACGAAGGTTCTGAAGGGTCCCGGGAGAAATACTTAGCAGTTTTTTTACTTCGTAGGACTTTAACCATTTTTTGGCTGGCTGACCACGTTGCTCATTGAGAATCTTTCTGAACTCGGTGAGTAATTCGATCTTGAATTCCCGGAGGTCGTCTGTTGTAATAATTTCTGATGGCATAACTTTTAGTTTTGAATGATACATTTTGAATACCTCCAAAAATCAAAATTTCAGAACGATTCTTTTCCCAAGGTGTACCCAAGTTGGGTGTTTTATATAGTTAAGTAAATTATGGTTTAATCATTTTATCTGATCTGTTTTGATGCCTTTTAATCTTAACATTGTTAATCATATAAGCTAAACTAATTCCATTTGATCTAATTTGGTTGGATTTTACAAAGGCAATATTTTCTTTAAAAAGTGAGAAAAGCTTATAGTTCTTCTGATATTGTGAATAGGTGGTGGATATTCCGGAAAATTGAACAAAACAAATAGAATAGGAGACCGGAAAATTGATCGAATTTGGATATTGTCTTTCATTTTTAACGACAAAAAAAATGGGTAGGCAAAAGCCTCCCCATTTTCAGAACTTGATCTGGGTTTCAACTTCCTTGATCCGTTCATCCAAAGTCGTTTTGATTTCTTCCATCACAGCGGATACCACCGGAGTATTGGAGGTTTTAAACTCTTTTCCTGATGCGTCCCGAAGAAACACTGGTGCACCCAACCCATCTGCTCCCAGGGAGAAGGTTTGCAGATTCCTTCTGGTTTCGGTGAGCTTGCGCCACTTTTCAATGAACATGCTCAAATCTTCTACTTTCTGGATGCGTTTCTCCAATGAGGGAACTTCAGCAACTTCTTTTTCATCTTTTTTTACAACTTCCAAAGAAGTTCTAGGTTGTTCTACACTCTCAGCATCGAGTTTCTTAGCTGCATTATTCATATTCGAGTACTCCTGCCCTGAAGATTTGTATTGGCACCCTTCGATGTAACTCAGGGTATATCTGGCACGCCGGTTAAAATTTCGGCGTAACCGGACATTGAGCTGTCACGGATCAGGTCAACGGGGTGCATGTCAGTTTCATGCCCGAAATGGGCAATCCATGAAACTGAACGCATCCGTAGGAAACGAGCCACGAAAAGCGAGTTCCCCTTTACCGTTCCGTGAAGCGTAAATAACTTTGCTCGCAATTTTAAATGGAGTGTATTTACCTGGTAAAAAATTGAACGAACAAATAAGGGGCTTTTTCAACCCCTAGAATTCAAACATCAGCTGCTGAGTTACTTTCGTTACTGGTGCTTGTTGGACAATGAGTTCCTGTTTCTTTTCAGGTAGCCTTAAAACCATGTAGCTTTCAGATTCGGTAATTTCCCTAATGTACGGAACACCCTTCTCGGGGTGAAGTTCGACTCGCCAACCTCCATAAAAACGATTCATTAGCGTGTCCATCCAGCAGACTTCTCCCAAAAGTCCATTCAGGCCTAAATTTATCAAACACATCATAGCACAAGTTCGGTCGACATCTGCTCCAAAGAATAGTGAATTTCGACTTACTCTTGCAGCAGCAAGCAACATTCTTCCAGAGCCACAACAACAATCAGCAACACGCTCCCCAAAGCCGGCCGGGTTCAATATCCGGGCCATCATATCACATATTGGCTCTGGGGTAAAGAATTGTCCATTGTGTCCATGACTGAGATATTCCATGTAAAAGTCTCCGAATCCATCTTTCAAACCTTCTCCGTTATTATCCATTTCAATGACTAATGCCCCAAAAGCCTCTGCCATCAAATAGGCATCCGGCTTTTCATAGTTTCGGACGATTTCATGGTAGCGATCTTCCTTTGCTCCCAATGATAAAGCGCATACTACCATTTCAAGGAAATCGTCGAAAACGGAATGGAGGCCATACTTATGACCGATCTGAAGGATATAACTTGAAAAACTTTTAAACTGTTCCATATCTTGAATATTTAATTGTTTATAACTGTGAAATTTTGAGCTAAAAAAAAGGCGGAGGCTAAACTACCTCCGCCATATGGTCAACCAAAGCGGCACTTGCCGCCAGATTGGGATGGGATTGATGTTCCAGGATATAATCAACAGCCTTTTGTGCCTGAGAAGAAGCAATCAGCAACATTTTTTTATCCTCCTTGAATTTACCAATCCAGCTTTTGATGTAAGCTGCACTGTTATCAATAGTGGCATTCTGGATACCCGTCATAAAGCACAAGTAGGCGGCTCCCAATTCGGCAACCAGTTCTTCCTGGCTGTAATCCTGAGAACCGAATTTGTGATCGGACAGCTTTTCATGCCTTCCAGTCCGATTGATATGCCCTGTAGAATGGACCAGCTCATGGTAAAGTGTTGAATAATACTGTTCGTCCCGGAAAAAAGTCCGTGGGTTTGGCATCCCGACGTAATCACCGGAAGGCGAATAGAAAGCGTGTGACTGGTCAAGCCTGATTTCAGGGCTGTCGTACCAGAACTCAATTAACTCTTCAGCATTTCCAATCGGATCAAATACATGGTCATGAGCTTCAGTCGCCGGAATCTTGCTTTCATCAATACCTTCGGTCTGTTTCAGGCTAAAAACGGTGTAATACCGAAGGAAAGGGATGTGGTCAATGCTACCATCTTTTTCTTCCGTATCAAGCAGCTTCCAGAATACGACCGGAAACCCTTTTTCACCTTTTAAAACATGCCCACCCAATTCTTTGACTTGGTTAAAAGTGAGAAAGAACGGGGAACCAAACTTATCTGCCACAGTTAGCAGCAACCAGAAGTTAAATCCACGGTAAGCTTTTCGGTGAACCATGTTTTGCGGGAAACCAGTCTCTGTTTTCCAGGGCATTTGCCAAGGAACAACACCTGCTTCAAGGCGTTCAATAATCAGGTTGGTAACCATTTCATAAATGTCAAATGAAGTATTCATGGGAAATTGCCGATGCCTTTCGGACTTATTTTGGCTCCCTTCGATTTAACTAAGGAAATATCTGGCACGCCGTTAAACTTAAATTTTTGGCGTACCAACATTGAGCTATCACGGATTAGGTCAACGGGGTGCATGTCAGTTTCATGCCCGAAATGGGCAATCCATGAAACTGAACGCATCCGAAGGAAACGAGCCACGAAAAGCGAGTTCCCCTTTACCGTTCCGGGAAGCGATCAATAACTTTGTCGGAAATTTGAGAGTAACACAAAACCTAATAACAGATTGTTGTTAACTGATTAATAACGAACAAAAAAGGGGCAAAAAGCCCCAATCATCTTAATATGGATTTCCATTCCCTGCATAAACATCTTCGTCTGCCGTAGCCGAGAGAAAACTGCGGTATTCCGGTTCTCCGCAATCCGAGCATAACAAGGTTTGTGTTCGTGGCCAATAATAAGCTACTGTTCCTTTGGGCAGGCGAGTTTGGCACTTCGCACAGCAACTGGGATAACGGACTACAATTTGTCTTGGATCATCTTTGTATCGCATATTAAATACCTCCTATGGTTTTGTTTAGAAAACCGTTTGCTTGAATTCATTAATCTTCATTAGGTTTCATGATGAAGATAGCGGGTGACGGATCGTCGAAATCCTGTGCCTGAATGATGGCTTTGAGGGTTACCAGTCTGTTAAGTCGGTTCTCCGGAGTTTCCAACTTTTCATTGGGCTCCCAGTTACCTTCATCAGGCAAGTAGCTTATAAAATCATACTGTAAAAAATTGGAAGAAACTTTCCGAGCTTGAAAAGCAAACATATACAGCACATCCCAAAGACGACCTGAAAGGTTCTGAACCTGCTCGATACCTTTCGGAACTTCAACATACTTGTCCCATGTAGCACGTGTGATGTAAACCGGAAACTTAATTCCAGCTTCCTTTGAAGCTCCACTATCAACTTTTACAAGAAACCCGTCAGCAACAGCTTCTTTAGTTGAATACGTGGAAACAATTTCCCATCCATTTGAATCTTTCATTTGATTTTGCTCCTGCCCTGAAGACTTATTTTGGCTCCCGTTGAATTAACTAAGGAAATATCTGGCACGCCGTTAAACTTAAATTTTTGGCGTACCGACATTGAGCTGTCGCGGATTAGGTCAACGGGGTGCATGTCAGTTTCATGCCCGAAATGGGCAATCCATGAAACTGAACGCATCCGAAGGAAACGAGCCACGAAAAGCGAGTTCCCCTTTACCGTTCCGGGAAGCGATCAATAAATTTGTCGGAAATTTGAGTGTAATAAGTACCCAAGAACTAAAAAAGTAAAACCAAGATAAATTGTAGGAATTCAAACAGTAAAATGTTAATAACTTATTGTTATTAAAGAGTCTAAGGTTTTGTATTTGTCCTCCAATATTTTGAAATTTGGACGATAAAAAGTATTTTATTAACTGAAAATAAACATGTGGAAGGACAGCGAAACAAATATTGACCTACTCGACTTTGATTATTTGATCGAAATCACAAAAGATATTATATTGAATGATGAACTTTCACCATCAAGTATAGGAATTTATGGCGATTGGGGTAGTGGAAAATCTAGTTTGATGGAAATGGTCAAAGACGATTTATCTAAGGATCCCAATATTCTTTGCTTAAAGTTTAATGGTTGGCTATTTGAAGACTATGAAGATGCTAAATCAGCATTAATAGGAACAATTTTAGATAAAATAGCTGAAAATAAAACAATAGAAGGTAAGGTAAAACAGGTTTTAAAAAGATTGTACAAGAATATTGACTTCTTTAAATTGGCAAGTAAAGGAGTAAAATACGGATTAGATTTTTTGATTACTGGAGGCATTGGAACATTTGCTGACTTAACCCTTCAAACAGTTCTTGAGAAAGCTAAAGATAAAGCCAAGGATATAAAAGAAGAAGATATAAAAGAAGTAATGAGTTCTACATTTTCCAGTTCCGAAATCAGACACAATCTTAAATCATTTCAGCAAGATTTTGCTGAATTGTTAAAGGAAACTAAAATCAAAAAGCTCGTTGTTTTTATCGATGAACTTGACCGATGCAATCCAGATACAATTCTTGAGACTTTGGAAGCAATTCGATTATTCTTATTTACTGATGGAACTTCATTTATTATTGGGGCAGATGAACGACAAATTATGTACGCTGTTCGAACAAAGTTCCCAGAAATAAAAGGGAATCAAATTGATATCGGAAAAGAATATCTCGAAAAGATGATACAATATCCGATTAAGATACCTCAATTAGGAGTTAGAGAAGCTCACTTTTACATTTTTTGCCTTTTGCTAAAAAAAGCTTTACAGAATGAATATGTTGAGATTATCGATTTTATCAAGGAAGAAAAGCAAAAGGATTTTCTGAATTTCGATATAACTTATGAATTGTTGAATACCAGATTTTCATCTTTTACTACCCAGTTTAAAGAAGTATTATCAATTTCAAAACAGTTATCCACAGTTTTGACTCAACGACTTAATGGAAATCCGAGGCACTATAAACGTTTTTTAAACTCATTATCCATGAGAATAAAAATGGCAGAGATCAAGAATATTGATTTAGATAAAAGGATCTTAGCAAAAATAATGATTCTAGAATATTTTAAAGATTCGGTTTATAAGGAGATTGGAGAACTACAAGCCAACCAGAATGGAAAACCTGAAGAATTAAAATTAATTGAGCAAAATAATTGGATTAATGTTGAAAAGTTAAAGATATGGAAAGATGATGACTGGTTTCTAAAATGGGTCAAAATGGAACCAGAACTTGGAGATACAAATTTGCAGCCCTATTATTATTTTACTAGAGAAAGCTTACAAACTCAAAGTTACTCATTAAGTAAAAGTCTGAGTCCTGCTGCGGAAAAGGCTTTAAATAATTTGATGTCAAAAAGTGATATTTTACGACGAGAAGCAATAAAAAATGCGAAACAAATAAGCTTATACGAATCAACTGAAATTCTAAAATCGTTAATTTCTGAAATAGAATCACAAACTCAAATTGATCCTAAAATATTTAAATCTTTTATTGAATGGGGTGAAACCAATGAGGAATTATTTTCAGATATGATATCTTGTTTAAATCAGATGCCAGCTAGTAAAATAGAACGTCCATTTGTTCCTTCGATTTATGGTTTTGCAAAAACTTTTCAAAAAGAATCTACGATTACAGAATTATTTACAAAATGGAAAGTAGAAAATCCAAAACTTAAAACTGCAATAGAAACTGAACTTAAACCTTAGAATTATGGGAACATCTAGTATTTACCACGGGCCAAATAAAAGCCCATTATTACCACCAGATTTTGACGAACCCAATAGCCCAAATCCAGAAAAAGAGAATATCAATGAATCAGAAAAACAAGATAATTCTGGACAAAGTGATAACCAGAGAAATGAACTCAGAAAGGAAGTAACTTGGACTGTAGTAAAAAGTGCATTCTCAAAATATGCAAAAGGTAATTCTAAAAACTATAAAAGACTAATTTCAAATTACGTTAAAGCCAATGGCGGAGCAAAAAATGCTGCAAGGACGTTAAGGTCTGGAATCCAATCTACTGCTAATTTAGGAAAGTTTATAAATAGTGCGTATTCCAGCGGATTTGGTGAAGCATTCAGAGAAGCAAATATTTCTTTCGAAGGGAAATCAGCAAAAGAAATTATAAATGAGTTAATTAATTACCTCGCTCCTATTCCTACAACGAAAGAAGATGCAGTCGCGAGAAAAGCAATTATTTCTTCAATGGAGTGGTTATACCAAAGATTAGAAGAAGAAGGAAAAGATATTACAAGTTTGGATAAACTCGATAAGGAAACGATCAATCTTATCATCCCAATCCAAATTGAGAATGTTATTAATGAGAGAATTTTAAGTGATATGGGAAGCCGGTTTGAAGAAAATTCATCTTCATCATCGGATACGTTGAGAAAGGAAAATGAAATAAAAGATTACATAGTCTCAAAAGTAGAAGCAACATTCAAAAATGTTGATTTCACCACACTCAATTTTAATGAGAATAATATCTCAAAAATGGTGGAAGATTTATATTACAAATGTTATAAAGTAATGGAGGATATGGAATGAATCAGTTTATTTTTAGGTTTAACTCTGAAGATGATTTTAAAACTTCGAATGTATTATTTGATACAAATATTGCAGCGAAAGACCAATACACTTATACTTTTTATAGAAAACCGATGAGACTGTATCAATTTCCTGAGATGTTCTCACATGCCGGACTTGATCTATTCTATATTTCATTAATGGTTTTTTTTGCGGATAGAAAAATTAAAAGAAAACTTTCAGATGATGCCTGGACTCGGCAATTTAAAATTTATGCTCCAGTGTTGGAGGTTGATAAATGGAACGAAAATAAAGATTTATTAGAAAGAATGATTTCCTTCTTAAGCGGAGATAAATGGACTTTTGAGTTCAGAAAAAGAGGATTAACAAGTATTGAAAAGAAAATTGAAAAGGGTATTAAAAGAATTAAGAAGAAAATTGTAATTGATAAGTTTTGTATGCTATCTGGCGGCCTTGATTCATTTATCGGTGCAATTGACCTATTAAAAACAAATAAAAATGTTGCTTTTGTTGGACATTATGGGGGAGGAAAAGGTGTAAAACCATTTCAAGAGATTATTAACAAACAATTAATTGACACCTATCAGCTTGATAATAAACTGTTCTTTAATTTTCACGCAAAACCGTTAAGAGGAGTTGAGGAATCAACAAGAACTCGATCTTTCATGTTTTTTTCTCACGCGATTGTTTTAGCCTCTGGCATGAACAAAGAGATCGAATTAATCATTCCTGAAAATGGGTTGATTTCATTAAATATTCCATTAACGAATACAAGATTGGGAAGTAGTAGTACTCGCACCACCCACCCATATTACATGGATTTGCTCCAACAATTAATTGCAAATATTGGGTTAAAGATTTCACTTTGTAATCCCTACCAATTTAGAACTAAGGGTGATATGATTTCAGAATGTCAAGACCCCGAATTCTTGAAAAATAATATTGAGAAAACAATGTCTTGTTCTCACCCAGACAATGACTGGAAGTTAAGAGGTGAAAAACCTTCTCATTGCGGATATTGTTTACCTTGTTCAATTAGAAGAGCGGCCATTGAAAAAGCTTATAACGACGATAGTTCTTCTTACAGAATTCCAGACTTTAAAATGAGTAATCAAGCAAGGGTTGAATTAAATTCGTTCAAAATTGGGATTCTCGAATATAATAAACAAGAAAATCATTCCTTTGCCATACAAAATGCTGGGCCAATTTTGAAAGACTTGGTGAAATATTGCACCCTTTATGAACGAGGAATGAATGAACTAAAAAGCTTTTTAGACAAATATGATTAATCCTCATTTTTATGATACACATTGCCATCTAGATCTATTTGAAGATTTTGATAATACAATTAATGAAATTGAGCAAAACCAGATTTATACGATTGCGGTAACGAACTTACCTATCCTTTATTCAAAACTAAAAAAAAGGATAAATAGTAAATTTATTAGGCCAGCTTTAGGTTTTCATCCAGAGCTTTTATTCCAATATCAGAAATACATTCCCGACATGTGGGAACTTCTTCATGAAGCAAAATATATTGGAGAGGTGGGTCTTGATTTCAAAACAGGTAAGGATTATAAATCATTACAGGTATCTTTTTTTGAAGAATTAATCTCAAGGTGCAATGATCTAGGAGGTAAGATACTTACTGTACACTCAAGGTTGAGTGCTGATGATATTGTATCTATTATTGGTCCAAATTTCGATGGAAAAGTAATTCTTCATTGGTATTCAGGAAACATGACTACTTTAAAAAGGGCAATCGATAACGGGTACTACTTCTCAGTTAATTATGCAATGGTTAATTCAGACTCAGGAAAGCGGATTATTAATATGATCCCATCAGATAGAATGCTTATTGAATCTGACGCTCCATTTATTAAAATTCAAGGTAGATTCTTTAGACCAACCGATTTAATTGCGATTACAAGTTCTTTGTCGAGTCATCAAAATATAAATGTAGAAAACATGCGTTCAATCCTTTGGACAAATTTTAAAGATCTAATCTCCAGAGATATAATCATGTAATAATTTACGCCAACAACCTTTCCAACTTCATTTTCCATTTTTCCCAGTCCGGCATTTCTTTGGTTTGGAGGTCGACAAACTTTTGGTTATGGTCGTGGTGAACCAGGTGACATAGTTCGTGGATAATCACATATTCAATACAGCGCTTCGGGGCTTTTATTAGTTCGGGATTTAAAATGATCTTGTCCTTTGGAGTGCAGCTTCCCCATCGTTTAGGCATATCAAGAATATAAATACCGGATGGTTCTACACCATATTTTTGAAATCTGACAATAAGCGGTTCCGCTATTTCTGCGAACTTTTCTTTGGCCTTTTGGCGGTACCACTGCTTTAATAAATATCCAGCCTTTGATTTATCTTTCGTTATAACCTCAATAAAACGGCCTTTATACTTCACTTCACTTTTGCCGCCATCCGAGACTTTCAAACGGAATTGCCGCCCCATGTATAAATGTGTTTCACCACTCACATATTTCCTCGGAGTTGTTTTTGGAAAAAAAGCCAGGAAATAATTTTGCTGCTTTAGTATCCATGGCGCCCGTTTAATCACTTTTTCCCTAATCTTTTCTATTGGAGTATTAAGCGGAGCTTTCACGAATACTTCCATTTCCGGAGTGATGGTAATGCCCAAAGTCTTCCTATCCGACCAAGCATATTGGTAAATTATTTCTTTCGATCCAAACCGGACACAATCAGTTGTCATTTATACCTGATTTTAGCAACGTCTATACATCTTTCAGCAATGATGTCCATTTCATCGAATGAAAGGTCAATACCATACTTTTCCCTGACATCATCAATCAGGTAGTCACCAATTTCAATCAACAGTTTACCCGTAATATTCGATTTATTCTGCCAGTCAATAATTGGTTTGCCCTGATCAAAAACAGCATTCTGTATTATTTCGTCTATTTGAATGGCTGCATGTATCGAAACAATTTTCCGCGTTTCTGAATCCCGGAATTTTTCAGTAAAGGATTCGTTACAAAGCCCATAAAAAGCCCTGGCTATTTCCTGATTCTGAAGCTCTGCCGGAATTTCAGAATCGTTACGGGAAAGAACCGCGTTCATAATATCCTTCACCTTATGCAAATACTGGGATTCACTGATCCGATGGTCCTCGTAGGCTTTTATCGCCTCTTTAAGCATCTGTGAGAACTTTTTGTAAAAGGTAGGATCTTCATCCATTTTCTCGGTAATATGCTTTGCTGTCCGGGATGCAATTTTATCAGCTTTAGCTGAATCGCCAATTGTCTTTTCAACTTCATCCCCAAATTTTTCCTTGTCAAAAATATTGACCAGTTCAGTAATTGTGATCACTTCATCTGTCTGAATATGTGTATCTATCAGCTTTTGAATTTGGCCCTCATATTGTTTGTAATCAATGCGGTCTGAGTACCGTTCAAATACTGCCAGACGAAGTTTCAGGAACATGGCCAGATCACTTTTATATCGTTCGATAAGTTTTTCTTCCACTTGCTTGTAAAACTGAATCGAAGACAAAGCCACTTTCAGCGATTTAGCAAATGAAGCCAACTTGTCGTAAAAAACTACCCTGACAGCTTCATCGCGTAGCAATTGCTGGTAAGCTTCCGCATCGCGCTTATTACCGATGGTTTTAAATAAATCCCACAATTCAGAATGCCTTTGAGGTAATTTTTTTATCTCATCTTCAATGTTTGTCAAAGTTCCTTCGAGGTCGCTTTCATCGAAATCTTCCATCGAAGAATATAAATCCAATGAGGTATCCAACTCATCCAACACCCCATAATAGTCTATAATGTATCCATATTCTTTGTCCGGATAAACCCGGTTAACCCTGGCTATTGCCTGAAGTAATGAATGCCCTTTCAGATTTCGGGTTAGATATAATACTGTATTTTTAGGTTCGTCAAAACCGGTAAGCAGCTTGTCAACAACAATAATGATTTCAGGATCATGCTGATTTTTAAAGCGACTGATAATATTCTTCTCATACCGTTTCGGATTGCCGTGTTCATTCATCATCCGTTTCCAGAAGCCTTTCACCCGATCCGATGATTCTCCATATGCGCTGTCTTCTCCTTCACGTTCATCAAATGGAGAAATCAGCACTTCTGTGGTGACAATATTAATTTCATCCAAATAGGTTTTATAACGAATAGCTGCCTCTTTGCTTTGGCAAACCAATTGTCCTTTAAATGGCGTTTCTCCTTGCCAGTTGTCCCGGAAATGGAGACAAATGTCCCAGGCAATAGCATAAATTTTCTGATCTGCAATATTCAACTGGTCGGCACGGCTGAATTTTTTCTTTAAATCTGCCCGTTGATATTCGGTAAGCGGCTCCGAAATCCGGGAAAAGAAGTTGTCAACCGGACTCTCATTGACTTTTTGTATGGCATGGCGACCTTCGTACAATAAAGGCACGACAGCTTTATCTTTTACAGCCTGATCAACCGTATAGGTATCAATCATTCCACCAAACCGGGCTGCCGTATTTTTATCTCTCTTGAAAAGTGGTGTTCCGGTCATGGCAATGTAACAGGCATTTGGCATGGTTTTGAGCATGTCGATGTTAAACGTTCCATGCTGACTACGGTGCCCTTCATCCACCAAAACAAAAATATCAGGGGATAAAAGCGGCTGTTTGAGCTGGCGGACAGCCTTTTCAAATTTATTGATTACGGTTGTCACAATCACATCGCTTTTGCTTTCGAGTAATTCTACCAGGCGGTTTCCAGTCGTGGCATTTTCCACCAATTTACCACACTTGCGGAAAGTTCCGGTAATCTGATCATCCAAATCAACCCGGTCGGTTACCAAAATAATTTTGGGATTTTTAATGGACTTCTCTAACGCAATTGCCTGAGCCAGCATGACCATTGTCAACGACTTGCCACTTCCCTGGGTATGCCAGATAACACCGCCTTTGCGTTTGCCGCCTTCTATATTATTGATCCGGCTCAACGTTTTCTTTATGGCGAAGAATTGCTGGTACCGGGCGATTTTCTTCACACCATTGTCATATACAATGAAATTAAAAGCCATATCAAGCAGCCGTTCCGGATGGCATAAGCTGAACAAGTATTCATCCTGTTTTACCGGAAGTATCTTTTGGCTTTCCAGATCGTCGAAATGCTTGCGAACATACCTGAACCGGTCACTAAATAATTTGTTTTTCTGCTCCGAACCAAGTGGCGTATTCTTGAATTTCATTAGAGAATTGCTGTACGACTGCTCTTCCTGTGTGGTCTGGAATTTTTCATTCCATTGAGACCAGAACTTTTCCGGCGTTCCGATGGTGGCAAAAGAGCAACTATCTGTGGCTAAACTAAGAAGACATTGTGCATAAACAAACAAGGAACGAATTCCGTCTTCCTGTTGGTTCCGGAGATGTTGAGAGATGGCCTGAGATAACGGCTCCTTCATATCAGGCCGTTTACATTCAATGATGGCCAACGGAATGCCGTTTACAAACAAAACAATATCCGGGCGGTAGTGCTCTTTGCTGCTACTGCGCATTACGCTGTATTCTTCGGTAACATGAAAAACGTTGTTGCGGATGTTTTGCCAGTCGATGTATTGAAGGGTAAAGCTTTTTTTATCTCCATCGATGCTTTGTTCAAGCGATTTGCCCAAGGTTAGCAGGTTATAAGCCGTTTCACTGGCGGCAACATATCCTTCGTTCATCGGAAGATCTTTGAGTGCCAGAATGCCATTCTCAATGTTGGTGTCGCTAAAAACACTGGCTTTTGTTGAACTAATTTTGATGGAGTTGATTTCTTTCAATTGGTTTCGCAATACATCTTCAAGCAACACATTGGTTGTTTTTCCGCTCCGCATTTGCATGGCCTCTCCCGGCGACAAATAGATATAGCCCAGATTTTGCAGCATCTGCAAAGCAGGTAGTTGGCTGATATGATCTTCTTTAAAGCTTGGTGTATCCATTCTTTTGATGAGCTATTCGTTGAAATATCTTTTGCTAATCCTAATGCCTTCTTTATCTTCTCGTCTATGCCTAATTTCAGAAATATGGAGAATTTCTACATCATTGTGGAGAATTAAATCTCTTTTAGAAATATCTCTAGCTATTAAATTGCCAGCATCTTTATTATCTTCATTAAGTCCTACTTTCAAAATATGGAGAATTCTCACATCATTACGGAGAATAGAATCTTCTCTTGGTACATCTATAACTCTTAATATATCAGCATCTTCATCTTCTCCATTAAATTCTTCATTAGGAATATGGAGAATTCTTACCTCATTGTGGAGAATTAAATCTTCTCTTGAAACATCTTTAACCATTCAATTACCAGCATCCTCATCTTCTTCTTTAAGTCCAACTTTAGGAATATGGAGAATTCTTACATCATTACAGAGAATTGAATATCGTTCTGGACTGCCCCGAACTTATCATCTAAAGCCATCTGTCATTTCTTACTATATCCGTATTTCGAAATGGCACTATTCCTGATATTTGGCTTTTAGTTCCTGAATTACTTTTACAAATAGTGGTTCACCGTTAAGATTTGAAAACTGATCGGATAATGAATATTTGGTTCCTCTCCCTTTTCCATCTTGCTTTACAATCAAGTCCTCAACAAGTTTTTGGAGTGTATATTTAATCTGATTCCGATTCATGGACTCTGCTAAATAAGATTCCAGTAAACCTATCTTCAATGAATTATTTTGAAGCACCTGAAGAATATGCTCCACTTCGTTAATTACATACCGACTACCTATTTTACCCTGTTCATTTGCAAGTTGATAATAGGTATCGGACAACAAATACTTATTGGTATGCCCTGATTCCTTTTTTATAAGGCTAGATCGGTCCAATTGTAAAATAATTTCTGGCTTTACCAATGGGACAAAACCTTGTTTAATTCTGAACAAGGAAATTATTTGTTCCACTCCAAGAGGCGCATCCAGATTCCTTTTCTGATATTGATTGATGAATATATGGAAAGCTTTGTCTTTGATTTCTCCATCAAGCTTTAGGGTCACCTGGAACAAATCCGAATCTTTGTAATCGGGTTCTGCTTTGCCCTCCGAAAGTGTGATTGAGTATATTTTATCAACTCCTTGACCGGAGCGTTCTGCAAGACCTGTCTTTTCTAAAATATCAGTCATTAACCGGCTCCGGGGTGTACTACTTACCGTCAATAGATTATCAATTGTAACTCCTTTTGGAAAACCGCCGGGATTATTGATAATGATCTTTTTCGGGTACTGTTTGATAACTACTTCACTGGTAATGGCATAAACCCTGTGAGCAATTGCATTGAGAATAGCTTCGCGGATTACTTCTTCGTTAAACGCATATAAATCGAAAATATAAGCGCCCGATTGTATGGGGAACTTACTGTTTCGTTGATGTATAAGTTGCCAGATTTTATCTATACCTGTAAATAGTGGTTCTTCAACAGTTTCACGGAAGTCGTGATGAATTTGTGCTTCCGTATTCCGAAATTCCCAAACGATCTTGGCTTGTGGTAGTTTTTTGTTGATGATTTCTTTTTTTGCCAGCAATATAAGGGCAGCAAAGTTTAGGTTTTTACCATCCAATAGCTTTAAATCAGACAATACCTGTTCATTCGATAAGCTAATGAAAGCCGGATTTTTTTGTTTCGCAGCATATGCAGCTTTCATTCGAACAATGGCATCATCATCCAAATCTGCCAACGTTAATCCTTGACAGATTGTTGCTGAAAAATCGGGTTCTTGCTCCTGAAGTATTTTGAAAAGCTGCTCGTCACTCATAGTGAGTAGATCTTCACCAACACGCATCAATGGAACGTCCTCAAATTTTAATGTTTTCCCTACTGGTCGAGAAGGAACATGAATGACGAGTACGCGCTTTGTATCTTCATACAAGACTTCGGTTTTTACCCGTATTTGTTTGTCCCGGTAAATATCCTCTTCAAGTTTTCCTTCTTGTCCCTGCCAGGCAGTTGAACCGCTGATTTCGTGGGGTACGTTTTTATTTTCTTTTACCCCTAAAATTATCATTCCTCCACCTTCGTTGGCCAAAGCAACCACATACCCTAATATGCTTCTGCGTCCCGAATTATAACTGTATTGAGTTTCTGCCTTTTTAAACTCAACCCAGTGTTCGCTTTCCTTGAGGTATTTGATTTGATCTATGGTCATCTGTACTAATTTTTGTCTTTAGGAGGATTTGGATCATTCCCATGACTATCCGGATTTTGAATCGTTCCATCCTTTCTATGAGGAATCAGTTCAGAACCTTCCGAGTTGCTTTTTTCTCTACTCCATTGCATTGCATCTTCTTTTCTTTCGAAATGCTTGGATGCTCTTTCTGCATTTTCTCTTTTTGAGTCCCAACCACCATCTGAGTTTGGAACAACATGTCTTTCCTTTCTTATCATAATAGTACTATTTTTATTGAGTTTAAATTTTCAATCTTTTTTACCGCGAACAATAGATTGAGACTCTTTTCTTACTTCTACCGCACCTGATGTCATGTAAATGGTCACTCTCTTATATATAATGTTTAAATGGCAAAACTCCACCTTTGACATCTTTACCTGAGGTTAGAATTTCCCCCACGGCTTCAGCGAACTTTAATGTCACTGGAACTCCATCACCATAAATACATGTATTATAATTCAATTTCGTCAATCCCAAAATATCTTTACAAACAATTACAATATCTGCTTCTCCGCGTGTTATGGCAACTTCTAATGGATTTGGGGTTTCCAATCCAATTTGAGTCTGAAAACGCGGAATAAACCCTTTTGTCCATAAATATGCCTTTTTATCATCAAAATGTAGCATCATACCTCTTGGAACACAGTATTGATGTTGTCGGTATAATTTGAAAGTATTATTTTCCCTAATCCTTACACCTATTATTTTACATTTCCCCTTGGCAGCTTCTTCAAATCCTTCCCATTCGGTATCATCAAAATAGGTTTTTGCATGAATAAATACTTCCTGTGGATAGCCCCCTGAATTATTATAAAATGAATCTAACGATTGAGTTATTATAGCATTTGCATCTTTTTTTGATAAATGAAACTCCCCGGTTGTTGGATTCCACCAAGGACCGACATTTCCACGAAATACCATTCCATCCCCAGAATCTAAAAACATTTGAGCAGCACAACAAGCATTTTTATTTTTTTCATCGGTATCAGTTTTTTTATAAACCAAACCTAAATAACATACATTCTCTCTAACGTCTCCAAGTTTCCAAGGCAAACCTCCAAGTTTATAGTATAATGCTGTTGATATATTCCATGCCTTTGCACTATCAAACTTACGTTCAGCATCTATTTTCTCTTGATTATCCCATAGTTCTTCATATGAGATTTTCGTATCTCTTATAATTTGTGTAATAATTTTATCTGATAAAACTTTTGCTTTTATTTGATTGTGAAAGTTGATCTCGAATTCATACGCTTCTTTTAATAGATCAATTTCCTCTTGAAAAAACATATTTAACTGAGGCGAATTTCTCTTGATAATACTTAATCCTTCAGTCACGATATCGTCAGATTTGGGAATCTTAGAATTTGGCCTTCCATACTTAAAAATGCATTCTGGTATAACAATCATCCAAACATCAACTGGAGTTTCCTCGTTATTAGCATATTGTTTTAATTTATCAACGTAAAGATTAGTCCAATTGTGAACTCGTTGGTGAGAATCTTTATACTTCAAATATTTATCAATCTCATTTTGAGATACTTCTATTTGTGGGACATTCTCAAAATTTACATAGATATCGAATATTGTTTCAAGCCCGGGAAAATTTGGACGAGCAATGGATCTATCTGAATTTAAGATTGGAGCATGCAGTTTCTTTAAATACTCTAACATTCCAATTCTCAAAGTCCCTGGTCCAATAAGGCCAATAGTCTTTTGTCCTTTAACTTTCTTTTGTGAAAATGGACCAAATAACATTAATCCATCTCGTGGATCAATTGCTTTCTGCCCATTATTGAAAGTCAGAAAAGGTTCGCTAAGGCATTTTAATTCTGGATTAATCATCATTTTCTTCATTTAATGGTTCTTCGAAGAAATCCTCAATTTTTTCAACTCCCATTGGTGAATTAGGATCTCGATAGCCCACGTCGCTCCAAAACATTTCCGGCCAATTTCTCATTTTCAAAAAATCTCCTTCATTTGAGACCTTAATTTTTATTTCATTATCATTATCCCTCAAACTTTGAATAAATGCTAGTTGCATATCTCTCCATTCATCATTAAAGAATCGTCTTCCTTTTTTTCTTCTATATCCTTGAACCTTTTTCTCATCTTGCAGCAAATTGAAACCGTCACTGGTAAAAACCAAATGAGATTTTAATGAAAACCCGACAATAGGGGACAAACTTGTTTGACAAGAGACAGCATAATGCCACTTTCCGATATCCTCGAATTTTCCAACGATTGATTTTCTTTTATCTTTTTTATTTGGGTTAGAGAATGGATATTTAAAACTAACTGGTTTTAAATCATTATAATTTGGCAAAAAATAAACAAATTTTCTATTTGACATCTCTTTTTTCCATAGTCCTTTGTTCCTGAACAAATTAGTTATTACACCCCTTAATAACCATTTGAAATGATTTTCAGCATCCTTGTGTTCTGGAAAGGATTCTGATAAAAACCCGTCTAGAATATCAGTTAAAGAAAATGAATAAGTAGCTTCGGGTAATACCTCAATTTCTTCATCTTCTCTTGTTACAGTAAAATTGATATTTTCCTCAAACGCTGATATAGTGTTAGACAAAAGACTTACAGGTATTATTGTATTAGCGTTTCGAACAGCTTTTGCCTGCTCTGCATTCGTAAATTTAAACATGTAAAATCTAGGTGGCATTTCTGCAATTTGCCACCAGGAAGAGTAGTACAATTCTTTTTTCGAAATAATTGAGCAGTTTGAAATATATTCGTTCTCATACCATTCAGAAAAAGTTGATTCCGGTATCTCTTTCAGCTTGGTGACATTGTCTTTAATCAATTTCTTCAATAGCTGTTTTAGTCCTTCTGCCCAATTGCCAAAGAATGGTATTTGGTTAAGTCTATTTGAACCTATGAAGGAATTATAAGGTACATCTTTGTCAATATTAAGAGGTATTATAAAATCAGATAGACTATCACTTTTCGCAATAGCTTCAGCAAGAGAAAATTCTTTATCTATGCCATCCTTAAGAATGCCTGGTGAAAGACAAATGTTGTTTGAATAGACTAATAATACTTTTACTGCATCGTTTCGAATCACACCATCTATTGTTCTCCAAAAAGGTTCACCACCAAGCAACCGATCTTTATCTATCCATACTTTATATCCCAACATCTCCAGCCTAGACCCAATCCAGATCGCAAACTCATTATCTTCAGGAGTTGCATGGCTTATAAATAATGTATCTCTCATTCAAATATGTTTAGATGATATTTTTGACTCCGACCTTCCCTATCAACAATACCGCTTCATTTATTTTGCTAGTTCAGCTTATTGGTTAAGGTATTAATTCTTTCTCAATAGTGGTAAACCAGTTTGGTCTCAGTAACTTTAAAAACTTCATCTTCATCCTCCTTGTGAAGACTCAAACCTCTTTGCCTTGCTTTTAACAGTATAAGCACTTCCGTTTCTGACCAAAATAGTTCGTCAGTAGAATTGCTGAATCGCCTTCCATTTTCTATAGCCAGATCTGAGCGCTGCTGAGATTTTTGCTTGAATTTATCACTGTCATATTTCCTAATAAGTTTAATTCCAACATCCAAATCGCCTAAAACTTCTTTATCAGACAGGTAACTACCAAACACTTTAAGGCTCTCAACAAAATACACCAATTCATCGTTTGCATTAATAGCTTTTGCCCGGTCAATCAGTTCAGTCAATAGTTGGGTCGCTTTTTCTCTGCTGATTGGGGGATTTACCTTGGTAATTCCAAGTCGTCTGCCTTTTATAGTTTCTATTAGTTCGAATTGGTATATTACTCCATATTTCACTTTCTTTAGAAAGAGATATTCCTCCTGTATCATGCGTTTTACAACTTCTTTTGCTACAGAATTGGGCTCTTTCAATATACCTTCAACTTTGCAAATAACTTCGGATTTAGAACGTCCAAATAGTTTAAGTCTCATAGCATACCGAACCACTTCCCGTATTTTGAGAATGGGCTGACCAAATAGAATTTCTTTTGGATCAATTTGCATACTTACAGATTTAATTTTTTTATTCTCACCTTCCCCGTCAGCAACAACTGCATCATCCCCTTTTTTTGTTCGCGCAGTTTATCGGTTTTGGTTTTGAGCAGTAGTATTTCTTTATCAGCTGCTTGCAGCACCTGGGTAATTGCAGTTTGTTCTTCATACGAAGGAATATGAATTTTAATTATCGAAAAGGCATCCCATCGTAATCCACCACGTCTGTCAATGGAACCTTCCATTCTATTTTGATACTGATAAATCAACATATGAGATTTTAACAGCATGTAGAAGTATAAATCATTGATTGATGAATCCGTTTTGAAAACGGTGTACATTGGACTTATTATAGCTTCATCAAAAAAATCCTGATATCCAATTGAGCCTTCCTCAATGTGGTTAGTTGCATAGGCAAAATGATTCTTGGGAACAATCTTATAGGTGCTGATATCATCAGCATATATCTTTCTGCCCCAATACTCCAATGATTCAACTAATCCATCATATTTAGTACAGGAAAGAACTGTTAGTTGTTTATCTCCCCTATTTTTGAGACTGACTTCTTTTGATACATCTTTAATGTGAACTTCCTTCCATTCCCCACAAAATCCTTTCAACCTTTTCTTTCCGGTTAATAAATTTTGAATCAGCCATTTTTTACGGAGTTCTTTTTGGGCAATGAGTTGGTTATTATGGTTGATGAAACTATCCATCAAAACCAGTATGTTGGCAATGGCTTTTTGTTCTGGGAGAGGCATTTTTAAAAATGGGAAATCACCGACATCTTTACTTGTTATGTTTGGATCTTTCCGACTGCTACCAGCGAGTTTTTTCCACAATCCAACTTTTGCATTTAACCAGTTCAATAAGAAAATAGGGTCAGTCTCACTTTTATTAACCGTAATTGCAGATAATGCTTGATTAATAGTAGCCCCAACTCCTAAAATTCCAGTCCTACCAATTTGATTAAAGCCTCCATACATAGCTACAAGAACAGTGTCAACAGGGTAGATTCGTAATGAAGTTTCTTTTAAAGCGACTTCTGATATTTTTTCTTCTGTATGAACAATTATAGAATTGTTTAAGTCTGTTGTTTTCACCCAAGGAATAGTACCATTTGTATGATATTCCATATTACTCCTTAATGGGGTTGTTCCAGAGGTAATTTTTCCAACATCCTTAATTTTAACTTCCTCCCAATCAAATGGAATTGTGGTAGTGTAAAAGGGTTTCATGGTGTTATATTCTGCATTTTCAGATTTTGTCGTTTCCATTCTGTCGTTTTCGGTAGTGTTCTATATGCTTGAATAAAGTCTCTCCCCATTGCTTGTTTATTTCTTTTATTTCTTCCGGGAGCAAAGGTTTATGCAGTAATTTCTTTATATAACTTCTGGTTTTTTGCCCCTGGCCTTCATGTTCGAAATAGCCTACAAAAACTTCGTATTTGTATTCTTCAAATTTTATTTCAACTGAATAGTTACAGCCAAAAGTATTTAAGCCTCCTTTTTTGAATGCACTTAGATTACATCGAAAAGCCAAAACAGCTTCTTGTAAAGATTTATCTTTGTCGGATTTATCCAATAGAGATTCGAACTGTTCTAACAATAATTCCTTTTCAAACTGGATGGTCTGTCCGGAGCCATTCAGCATTAGACTAATGTAATGACTTGATTTATCATAGAAATGGTTGAACTTCGAGGTGGTTAAGGCCAATTCCGTTAAGAAATTATAACCCCAGTCTTTCAGTGCCGCACGAACAGCTTCGGTAGTTAAACGGGTTTGTATATCATTTTCATTGTCTTCTGCTTCAACTTCCTGTTTGAGTAATGCCAATTTCTTATCCAAGTCGTCATCTTCATCGATAGGATCCCCTTTAGCAGCTTTTATAGCGATATCCAACGACCATACTAACTGTTCAGCGATATAGTCAATAAATGGCTCATAGTCTCCAATATCAGCCTGATGTAATGCCCGCAGGTAGTTGTCTTTATCTTTTGATTTTATAATGACTGGAGGCAAACCATTTCTCATCAAAACATAATTCATTAATAAACGGGAAACCCGTCCATTACCATCGTCAAATGGATGAATGCGAACAAACTTATAATGCAACATAGCTGCCAATGTAACCGGGTGCAATCCTTCTTCTTCCGACCTGTACCAGTCAATCAATTCGCTCATTAATATGGGCGTTTCGGTGGGCGAAGCATATTCAAATATTTCACCGTTTGGCAAACGTACTGAGTTAGGTTGCTCCTTATAATCACCTACCTTGATCAATCGCCTGGTATCTTGCCCATCGGGAGTTATAGCATTTTTCCAAAAAGGACGGACTTGAATCGTTTTGTTTAGATTTTTAATGCTTTGTTCTGTTAATGGCTGCTCCTTATCCTTTGCCCATTCTTCGACCAGATGAAATGCAACATCGTGCGCTTTCATCTCTTCGTATTCCCTCATGGAATGATTACCCTTGGTATCATCAAATATTAGCAATAGTTGAGTTTCGCTATAAGTTAACGTATTGCCTTCGAGGTGATTTGAATTATAATTGAATTCTAATCGGAATTTTTGTTCCAATCTCTTTTTGTTTTCATGGTTTAATGGCTGTAATGACTGCAATTCAACCATTAATTCATCAACTTTATCAAGTGTATTTTGCATGATAGTCAAATGATTTTACGAGGTTAATTCTTTTAAATACTTCTCCATTTCTGCCTGTACAATCTTCAATTCATCTTCCAATTTTTCAATTTCCTTTTGTACGGCAGCAATATCCACTTCCGCTTCTTCTTCAAACGTGTCAACATAGCGCGGAATGTTCAGATTGAAATCATTTTCCTGAATTTCCTCAAAAGTGGCAACAAAGCTGAATTTTTCTTCAACAACTCCGGCTTTGAGTTTCCCTTCGTTAAATTGACGATAGGTCTCTACGATTCTGTCAATATCGCTGTCTCGTAGCTTATTCTGGTTTTTACCGGCCTCATACTGCTGACTGGCGTCAATAAAAAGAATATTTTCATTGGTGCCTTTTCCTTTATTAAAGATTAAAATAGCAGCTGGAATTCCGGTTCCAAAAAATAGGTTGGCAGGTAAACCGATTACTGCTTCAAGAATATTATCCTCAATGGTTCTCTTCCTTATTTTTCCTTCCGAAGCTCCGCGAAACAGTACCCCGTGAGGAACAACTACGCCAACTTTCCCATGTCCTTCGTAAGCAGTTTCAATCATATGGCTGATAAAGGCCCAGTCTCCCTTGCTTTTGGGTGGAACTCCGCGCCAGAAACGGTTATACCTATCTGACTCTGCTTCATCGGCTCCCCATTTATCCAATGAGAATGGTGGATTTGCAACAACAGTATCAAATTTCATCAGTGCATCACCTTCTTTCAGCTTCGGATTACGGATGGTATCACCCCAACGGACAATGGCATTGTCAAAACCATGCAAAAACATATTCATTACAGCCAATGCCCAGGTACTCCCGTTTGCTTCCTGCCCATAAAGCGAGAAATTATCTGAACCAACTTCCTTTCCTGCCTTAATCAGTAATGAACCAGAGCCACAAGTTGGGTCGGAGATTCTTGCGCCAGGCTTTGACTTGGTTAGTTTGGCAATCAGCGTTGAAACTTCAGAAGGAGTATAAAATTCCCCTGCTTTTTTACCGGCATCGCTGGCAAAATTGGAAATAAGAAATTCATACGCATCACCGATTACATCACTTTCCTCCAAATGAGACGGCGTAAGGTCAAGCGCAGAAAAGTCAATCAACAGGTTTTTTAAGCGGGTATTCTTGTCTTTGGCATCGCCAAGATTACTACTATTAAAATCAATGTTTCTAAAAATCCCAGAGCCATCCTCACTACTTATTTTTTCGCGGTTAGCTTCTTCGATATCATTTAGCGCAATATTGATTAACTCACCGACATTGGATTCATTCCGATGGTCATACAAATAATCAAAAGAGCAATGTTGGGGTATCACAAACCGTTCGTGTTTCATCGCCCGGTCAGCCCGTTCCTGATCATTGTTATACTTTTTCAGGTACTCATTGTATTTATCCTTTTGTACATCGCTGACATATTTCAGAAACAACATGGTAAGAATGTAATCCTTGTATTGGCTTGGGTCTATTACGCCACGAAAGGTATCACATGCTTTCCAGACAATATTATTAATTTCCTTTTGAGACAACTTTTTACTCATGATTATTATTTAATTGAGCTGATAAGATAATGATTAATTACTTTTTCCTGAAGCTTTTGAATTTTAGTTTTTATTGCATCCTCCTGTGAACGGAGTTTAACTACCTCCAAAATTAGTTTTTGCTTCTCTATGTTTGGCAATGGAATTTTGAGATCTTCGAGAACTGTTTTACCAATTGAGGGCAAACCTGTTCCTTTGGCATTATTCTGAAAATAATCACAGGTTTGAGGTAGGTTTAGAAACCATTCCAGAAATTCAGGGAGGATTATATTGGTTTGAATATTTTTAACTACAAGAAACATCGAAGAAGCAACCGCAGGACCAATTGATTCATTATACAGAACTGCAAAGTTTGAAAAGCCTTTTGAAGCAATGATAATATTGCCATTCTTTAATAGATGCTTTTCAATTTTATTATCCAATGGCAAATCAGGTGATACGGTCCGGTCGAACTTCCTTTCCGAATTAAAATGGCGGGATTGAAGATATATTACCTCACCCGAAATGCTGGGTTTGGCATAAATCCCTGTTTGAATACTGGCTAGTTCTTTTAATTCTATTTTCAATTTTTATTCCTTAGTATGAATTGTACAAAGATATAAAAATAAAATTAAATAATTCAGTATAATTTCTACGAATTAAAAAAAATTAAACTAATATAATCTATTTGAGACTCTTTTATTGTCTTGTAATATCGAGGAAGTATTTAGATATTTTGATCAATCTGATGCTGAAGAACCGATTTCAGATGCTCAATAAACTTGGTCTGATCTATCTTCCGCTGCTGAATTTCGGTATAATACCTGTAAACGTCTTTCTCTACATCCAGGTTAAAAGTCCGGCAGAACAATCCGGCCAACTCCTTAATCGTGGTTTTACCATTATTGATCGCCCGTGAAAAGAACAGAGCATAAATTAATTCCACCAAGTCGATTTTGTTGCCCGTCCAGCTAAGATGACTTAACTGCTTCAAATGATGGGATTGTTCCTGATTATCCATCCGGGAGATCTCCCGGGTCAGGTATTCCACCAACAGATCATTTGCCCGCAAAACAGAAAAAGTATGATCTTGCCAGGTATTAAACTGTTCATCCATTAAATATTGGCTACCTCTGAGCTCAACTGGAATTTCATCGCGTTCCCTGACAAAGTAGAGACTGTCGAGGTAGGTAAATCCGCAATTATAGTATTGAACGCTGCTGGCATTCTCCTCCACGAAAATTTGAATCTCATCCAGCTTTACTTTCATGTATCGTTTTATCCTTTCTGAATCGTACTTCGACCGAAAGCTCTCAATCTCAAAGACTGCCTGATAAAACAGGAGGCGACTATAGGCAACCGGCTTAATCTCTTTAAAAAACCGGATTTCTGATGAAAGATCCGGAAAGCCTTCATTAATAACAATCCATCTTAATTCAACCAGGGCAATACGGCATCGTTTAATAGCCGATTTTGCCGTATTCAACATACTCTCAGAGGTTAATTCAATTCGCTTCAAATCTGCTTCCAACTCGGTGATGATATGGGAATACTGTTCCATACCCAAAGATTCTGAATTAATGTAAAATGTAGGGGATAGCAATCAAATCATTTTCAATGACCAATGATCAGTAATGAGGAGGTCAATTATCCTTCTTCTTGATACGAATGGAGTCAGAAAAAGGAGTTTCAGTCAGCAATTTCGATGAATCGTTAGTTCGTCAAGCGCTTTATAGAAAATCCCGAGAAAGAATTTTCAGAAATACTTATTCTGATCCGGTTGGATAACCCGGTCAATGATACTTATATATTATGGCAAGTTTACAAAAGTGTGCCAACAGGAGGTTATTGGGTTGCGGTGTTTGGCCGTAAGTTTTTGCTTCATGGTAATTCCGAAATAGAATTGGTTATTACAATTTGTGATTTCCAATTTTGCAATTCTTCGTCAATCAATTGAAACATATAATCTTCGGGAAACATTTCAATTTTTCGTTTAACAGCTTGGTTTAATACCCGTGTTTCTACATTGTACATTTCTGCCAGATTGCGGTCGAGCATGACACGCTGGCCCCTGATCTCATAAATTTTGCTTTGAATAAGCTGTAATTCCATGATTTAAACATTTTTCCCACGCGGATTTATTCTGAAATTTATTCGTTACACCTGACATTCGTCGAAGCGGGAGTTAACTCCGCATTCAGCCATAGCGCTTCGTGGACCGAACTTTAAATTATTGCAAACGTATTTTTTATCCTTTTCGATTATCACTATTTGATTTAATTAGTAATGTATTTATGAATCCTTCATTATTAAACCTGTCATTTATCTGATCACCGCCCAATGCATTGCTCATCATTTCGAGCAAACCACCTGCCCCCTCAAAGTCCTCTGAACGTTGCATGTTGGATAATAAATTAGAAACATATGCAGCAGTTGATGAATTAACTAATACTGGACTTCCAATTTCGAATTTTAGTAAACTATCAATGTATCCATTCATAGAATCCCTTACAAGGGTCTCATCAGGAGTTTTATTATCATTAAACCCATTTAATGGATAAATAACTCTCTCACATCTCCTTCTTGAGTAGTTTAAATCTCGTGGAGATAACTCTGATGCCGTTGAATATACAAAATCAATCGTATCAGAATCCCAAAAATAAAAAACACCAAATCCTCCAATAGACAAATAACTTGAATTATTTAAAATATCATCCGGGAAATTAATAGAGCCTACACTTTCAAATATTGGACGATATTTTAACAAATCCCACTGCAAAGCATCACCTTTAAACGAACTTATTCGACTTCGATTATGATTAGAACGATTAAATTTAGCTTGCAAAAATGAAATCTTTATAGAACTATTGACTGAATCATAGCACAATATTTGCAAGTCAGCAATCTCTTTTATAGCAACAGAACCATTATTTTGATTGAATTTAACTAATCCTTTGGCTCCATGAGTTTCCTTGGCGAAAATTGAATTTGTATCATCGTTCAAATATCTATTTAATACTTTGAATAAGCATATTTCATTAATCTCAGGACAATAGCAAAATGGGTAGGTCATTTTTATCATGTTGATACGAGGTCATTAATGTGTTTTGCTAACCTTTTAGCAATTCATCCATCATTTCAGACAAATTATTGTTAAAAGTAAAAATAATAACTGACATTATTGTGGGTTAAAAGAGCAGTTAAAAATAATGTATATAATATAGTTGGATGCTCCCAACTACGCGATGTCCTGTGATGGAGGACTTTTCCTTTTGGGACTATTCATCGTTATTGAAGGAGAGATATAACAGAATTTTTTCCATTTAGCTCTCCGTTCCTTTAGGTACAAACCAAACCGAAATCATCATCAGCACAACCTCCATAAAACGTTTGCAATCAACGCTTTATTAGAAATTATTGCGCCCAGTCATTATTCTAAGTTATATCCTGTTGTAGGTAATACTATATGCTGTGTCCTTATTCTATCAATTATATCATTATAACTTATTACTCTTACAGGAAGATTTAATATTGGTGTGTTTAGGAGTGATTTAATTCCCAAAGTCCTTAAGTTAACATCTCCAATTAAGAGATAAAGTTCAGGTTTGAATATTTTTTCACCATATTTGTGTTCGAACCATAGTCTATTCGCTTTATCATCAAAGAAGCTATGATACTCCTCCAGTTGAGTTAAAGCTGAACTTAGTTTGTGTGACAATCGTTTTCTGCTTTGATTACCTAAAACAAGATTATTGATTGAACGTTTTAGTTCTATAATTGATGAACTATTATCCCCAACATTTTTAGCTAAGAAATCAACACTTAATGAACTCAGCTTTTGGGTGTCTTGATTCTGTGGAATTAAATGAACTTGAGGTGAAAAGCCTTCGAAGCCTAATACTCGTAAAAAATTTGAGTGATTTTCTAAAAACTTTTGCATGAAAATTTCTCGTTTGGTAGGTTTCTCATTAATAATCTTCTCGAATTCAATTAATTCGCTCTCTAAGAACAGGGGTGATTTGCAATTTAAATAAAGCGAAGATTCACTTAAATAATCTTTCGATATTTGATTGAAATGAGTAAAATCCGCATTCTTAATTAAAAGGCTTACTTTAAATCCGTCCTCGGTATGTGCTATATTCAAGAGGTGGTTTTTTGTAAATTCAAGTTCTTTAGGAAATTTTTCAAGCCAACGTAGATTAGTATATAATTGATATGCATCCTCCCCTGCTAGTTTTTTTGCGGCATCAGTTGGCTCAGGTATACAACAAGCACATTCTCCTAAAATTGATAAAATCAAATGTCTAGTATCAATTTTGGCTTTGCCTATATACGGATTTGTTTTATAGTTTTTATTTGGACTATCATTACATGCCCAATAAGCGTAGTCCTTCGAATCAATTAAATGCAGATGTAAGTTGCGAAATCCAGACCAGTCATATTTATAGTTATCAATAAGTTCAAATAATTCCATATCAGATTTGTCAAATAATATATTGTTTTCTTTTACTTGTGAAAACAAATTAAACACATAGCGATATTTGTCCCATTGAAAGCTTTCAATTTTGGAATATATGTTTTTAACATTTGTAGCAAGTAAGTACCTGAAAGCAGCAGTGTTATTTAAATGCATACATGCAGCAAGTAATATCTTGTCAACATTGAGTGGAAAATTACTAACAGTTTCATTTTCAGGAATTTTTATAATCCCTTCTTTTATACCATAAAGTAATCTAATAGTTAACTTTATAATATCAGCATTATGTGTAGTTAATACTTCCAAGTGATTTACAGCGCTTAATTCAGAATTATTCATTTTATCTTAATTTGTATTCTAACTAACGTTTTTGTAAGTCGCACATTATAAACAAATTGCGACTCTATATTTAACCCTCGCATTTCATCTATAATTTCCCCAAAACGTTAGCTTTGGAAGTCAATGTCGTGGTTTAGGGAGGGTTGCTGGTAACGGTCACTTGTAAGTTGTCTTAACGGATTTCGAAGAGCGTCAGCGTCCACAGGACGAAGACGGTCAAGAAAGGAGCAGAGACAACGCACTGCACGACCCCCGCAATGTAATTTACAAAATGTTGTAGCACGTTATTTCTCATAGGTAATTTTTAAATTTCTACAGTCTGACACGATTAAATCATAACGATTTAAGAAATCTTCAAAATCTAATTTTCGCTCATTCAGTCTTTTTAAAATTTCCGCTACTCCTTTTTGAAGCACGTTTAATAATTCCATTATTTCAAAATACTTTGTATTAGATTCATTTGCTTCTTTAACAGCCTTTGGAATTTCTCCTCCGACGCATGCTATTAGTCTTTTTTCTTTCCCTTGCTTTACTTTATTGGAGTCAAGGCTTGTTATAGGGAGTATGGCATTTCTATGCTCCCATAATTCAGAAGAAGATATTCCTATTTGTTCAATATTGCAGTATTCGTCAAGCCATTGCTTGAAAGATTTACCTGAAGACTCTCCATATACAACGAAACTAATTGAGTCAATGAATGATACAATTAATTTTACAGATGAAACGTATAAATCATTATTGTAACAAAGTTTTATCGCTTTATAAAAATCATCGTGAATTAACTGAGCAATATCTAACCCCTCTTTTCTAAAATATGGTACCAAGTAATCTTCCATTGCTCTATTGTTTTAGGCTTGTCTTTTAATATGCTACAACGGCGGCTGTATATTTTCGGGTGGCATTAGGAACTGCTTTCCTCTCTGCCGTTATGAGATTTATAGGACTTGTAAGCCTTTCTGCACCTGTTTCACCACCGACTGGAACATAACGCATTTTGTAGCCCGTAATTAATTTTTCTTAAATTTTTTGACCTCATAAATAATGCTTCCGTCAAGGATTGCTGAATATTCAACACCATAATTAAGTTGTTTCATTGTTGCAGGAAGAATTAGCCACTCTTCATCTCTCGTTGAATTGAACTTAGATATCTCATATCCACTATGTATAGTCAAGTATTCAACTACATTAATTAAGAAAATTTTGTATTTGGTATTGTTACTAAATTCACTCAATGACGGATTAAAGAATCCTACATAAACTCCTATCTCAATGGGAGTAAATGAAATTCTATCTGTGTCAATAGTGATTAAAGCAAAATCCCATTTCTGTTCAGACTGATAGTATTCTTCAAATTTGCTCTCAACATCTTCTGTTTCACAGTTTATTCCAAATCTAATTGCAGTTTTTTCACATTCTGAAAATGATAGAAAATGTGTGTGTTCCCAACCAATATTAACATGCTTATCAATCAAGTCAATAAGTGGCTTTTCTGTAATTTCTCTACCTTCTCCTCCGTTAATTAAATTTGTTTGAAGCTGATAGTGATGTAAAGTACTTTTCAAGAGTCTTTTGTTTCTTAAATCACTATCTCCTCGATACAAGTATTTAGGAATCTTGTATTTCATTCGTTATTATGGGCTACAACTTCTGTGTATATAATTCTTGTGTTATATATCGCTTATAGAAAACACGCCACAAACAACTGTAAATCTGTATTATATCCTTAAGAATTACGTCTTATGGACTTTAATTTCTTTCAATAGATTTGGTACTCACGACAGCGTAAATTTCTGTTGCGGCATTCAATCCATTTCTTAATTTGGATTGTATGTAACGAAGATCAACGCCCTATTCCTATAAAGAAGAGTAATGAAAGCATATGTAATGGTGGCCATAACAAAGCATTCCAGCTTACTTCTTCCCTTCCAGCAACTTCTCCAACATAGCCACTTTATCCTTCTCAGCGGCAAGAAGTCGTTCATAAAGATCTACTATTTTGTCGATAGGATTAAATGTATAGTTGTTGGCTATAAAACCATTTCCTTGATTATTGTAAAAGGTATTGATATAACTAGTCGTAGCATCTTCATTCAAATTCTTAATGGCATCCAAAGGGATGCTCAAAACCTTAGATACCCTTTCCAATATTTCATCTTCAATCTGTTCCTTTTGTTCCAGTTTCGAAATGGCTTGTTGAGTCATATTTAACTCATTCGCGATATGCTCCTGTTTTACGCCAAGCATTTCGCGCAGTCTCTTAATGTTGCGTCCGTGATGTACTTTGGGTGATGGGGTGGTTGTGTTTGTTTCCATGATAAATCTTTTGTAAAGTTATTCTACTTCTAACAAAAATACGAATTATTTCAGGGTATCAAACCGAATGGTTGTAAAATACATCGCCTTATTTGTACGATACAAGTCTCTGTTGTTAAATACTTGCATTCTTCGCTATTACTTCGCTAAAACATACGGAGAAAGCAATCCTATCCTAACCTCAGTACGTCATGTTTTCTATACAAAGTTATTCTACTTTTTTTACTCATTTTCCCAAAGCCGGAATTGTGTTACGGATTGGATACATCAAACGTTCTAAAACCTGCGGTGTTTTTTCCCTTCGCCACCAGCGGATTCTTTACCGCAACAAGATAAAATCGCCTGAGTGACCCGGCTCTCTTCTTAAATTTGCCAAGTTCCTACCTCTCTTCCTTTCTGCTACCCAGAATCGTTGCAAATCATACATTACACCTAATTTATATGAAAATAATACATACCCTGGCAGGCATCCTTGTTTGTGCCCTGCCTTCATTCTTATTAGCACAAGACAAAATCGTCCCCTTACAAATTGGCGATCCTGTACCCAACATCTTCCTGGAGAATATCGTCAATTACAATGAGAAAACAGCCCGTCTTTACGATTTTAAAGGAAAGCTGCTGATCCTGGACTTTTGGGCCACCTGGTGTCTTCCATGTGTTCAAGCTATCCCCCGGTTCGAACAACTACAAAACGAGTTTGGTGATAAACTCCAAATCCTGATGGTTACTTCGCAACCAACAAGTGCCATTGCCAAATTCTTTTCCGACCGGAAAATCTCACTCCCGTCCGTTACCGGCGATCAAAAATTATCAAAATTGTTTCCACACAAATGCGTCCCCCACGAGGTTTGGATACAGAACGGGAAAGTCGTTGCTATCACCGACGAAGCAGACGTAACTGCCAACCATATCAAAATCCTGATTACAGATAAAAAGTCAATTATGGCCGAAAAGAAAAGCAATTTTAATTACAACCTCACCCAACCTCTGCTGTTTAACGGCAATGGCGGACAATCCACCGATTTGTTGTACCACTCGGTTTTTACTGGTTATCTGGATGGCGTTGGAGGCGGAGGGGTTTTTACCGATAGTTTACATCGTTTTAAGATCAGAGCATTGAACGGTACTGTTTTGCAGCTCTACCAGTTTGCCATGCGCAATACCACCAATCGGGAATTGGCACAAGCCAACAGGAACATACTTGATTTTAACCAACAGGAGATATTGCCGCCCTCCAACGTATCGGCCTATTCCCCGGATGCCCGCGACAATTATTATTGCTATGAGTTGATTGTACCCGTCGAATTAAAAGACCGGGCCGGTGAACTGATGCTGGAAGACCTGAACCGCTTTTTCGCACCCCGGTATCATGTCCGTGGCACAATTGAACGACGGATGGTAAAATGTTGGGCGTTACGAAAAACAGAAGACTTTAAAGAGATGGCTTCTCCGGGCTCTGTTGCGGAAGTAATCACTGAAGCACCGAACCTGCTGATTTATCACAAACAGCCGTTCTCTAAATTCTACCACACCTTAGCCGGTCTCTACCGTCACCAGCTCTATCCTGTAATTGACCAAACCGGTATCACCTTCGAAATCGATATCACTTTCCCTGTCGGGGAAAAGGACATCCTTAAATTCAGCGACTGGTTGGAAAAGTACGGGCTGCATCTGGTGCAGGATTTCTGTGAGATCGATATGCTTGTTATCAAACAGTTCAAATAAACCAATCAACATCAACCTTCAGCTATGCAAAAGAAATTATGCTATTTATTAATCCTTATCCTGGCCATTGGGCTAACCGCCCAATCGTTTGCCCAGCAAAAAAAAGTAACGGGTACGGTGTTCCAGGCCGACGGGAGAGCATTGTCACGCGTTAATATCACGACCGCCGACTTAAAGGCATCGGCCATGACTGATAGTCTCGGCTATTTCCAAATTACTATACCATCCGGAGAATCTTCACTCCAAATCTCTCATATCGGATATTTCCGGCAAACTGTTTCCGTCCCTGGTGATAATGGTCCGTTGAAGATTTACCTGGAACAGGAAGTGGTCTCCATCGGCGAGATCGTTGTTTCAACCGGCTACCAGACTTTGTCGAAAAATAAAACCTTAGGTTCCTACACGCTTATCGACAATAAGTTGGTTAACAGGGCTATAAGCACGGACATCATCAGCAGGCTGGAGAACATTGCCCCTGGCCTGCTGTTCGACCGGCGTTTTAACGGTTCTCCGTCCATCAGTATCCGGGGACAAAGTACCATCCAATCTGGAGAAGGCCCCCTGATCATTGTTGACAAATTTCCATACGAAGGAGATATTAACAACATTAACCCCAACGACATCCAGAGTATTACGGTTTTAAAGGACGCAGCGGCAGCTTCCATCTGGGGGGTTCGTGCCGGTAACGGGGTGATCGTGATCACCACCAAAAAAGGGCGGCTGGAAACGCCCATGACCATCCAGTTGAATAGCAACGTGACCATTGGCCGGAAGCCGGACTTGTTCTACAACCCTCAGTTTCTGAACTCGTCGGATTTCATTGATGTGGAACAAAGCCTTTTTGAACAGGACTACTATAAGTGGATGGAAGATTATTCCACACACCCGGCTATGTCGCCGGTTGTCCAGTTGTTCATTGCTAGGCGTGATGGGAAGATTAGCAACGAAGAAGCACAGGGACAAATCGCCCGCTACCGGGAACAGGATGTCCGAAGGGACTTCAGCAAGTACCTTTACCGAAACAGCATCAACCGGCAATATTCGTTTTCAATGAAAGGGGGCGGATCAGCGGTCAGTTACTACTTAAGCGGTGGATTCGACCAAAACGATGAAAGCCTGGTACGAAACGGGTTGGACCGGGTAACCGTTAATTCGATGCTGACTTACCACCCCGCCAAGTCGGTGGAAATTTCTTCCAACATCCTTTATTCCCACAGTAAGCAGGCACAAAACAATGGCGGCAGCGGCACAGTGACCAGCGGAGGCGGGAAAAGGATCTACCCCTACGCCCGGCTGGCGGATGAAAACGGCAACCCACTTGCAGTGGTCAGGGATTACAATACTGATTTTATCAGCCAAGCCCCTGCCGCCGGACTGCTTGACTGGTCGTATGTTCCCTTGCAGGATTTGCAAAACAACAATTATTCGGTCAACACCGATGATATTCGGATGAACATGTCTGCCCGTTACCAATTTACTCCCTGGCTGGATATGGAGGGCCGGTACCAATATGAACATCAAAACCGGAATACCCGTGACCTTCAAAGCCAGCAGCTTTATTCTACTCGTAACCTGATTAACCAATATGCTTACACCGACGACAAGGGTATCTTACAATTTCCAGTTCCACAGAGTGACATTCTGGAAAACAGCTATGCTGAACTGAATTCTCATGCCGCGAGGGTACAGCTTAATTTCAATAAAAGCTGGAATGACATCCATCAGCTCAATGCGCTGGCAGGAGCGGAAATCCGTCAGGCCCGGACGACTGGCCTCTCCGACTTGGTGTACGGCTACAGCGATGACCTGTTAACCACTTCACGGGTGGACTATACGACCAGTTACCTGATCAATCCCGACGGCTACACTGCCACGATTCCCGATCGCTCCTCCCTTAGCTACCTGACTGACCGAAACCGGTCGTATTACGGGAACCTTTCGTATATTTATCGGGAACGGTACATGCTGACGGCCAGCGCCCGCAAAGATGAATCCAACCTGTTCGGGGTGGATGCCAACCACAAGGGCGTTCCGCTGTGGTCAGCCGGACTGGGCTGGCAATTCAGTTCCGAAGAGTTTTACCCAATGAAACAGTGGCTTCCTTTACTGAAGCTTCGTGCCACGTATGGCTATAGCGGGAATGTGAACAAGTCGCTGACCGCTTACGCCACCGGGTATTATTACAACAATTCGGTGACTGACCTGCCTTATGTGCAGATACAAACCCCTCCCAACCCCAACCTTCGGTGGGAAAAGGTCAGGATGATCAACTTCGGGATCGACTTTGAATGTAAAAACCGATTGTTATCGGGCAGCATCGAATATTATCAAAAGACAGGGCTTGACCTGATCGGCAAGGCATCCCTGGACCCGACAATTGGCTACAGTGTTGGCGGCAGAAATGAGTTTATCGGCAACAACTCAGCCTTGAAAGGACATGGCCTGGATGTCCAGTTGAATGTCAATAAAACCGTCGGAAATATTAACTGGACAGCGCAACTTTTATATAGTAATTCAACCAACAAGATTACCCGTTACGATTACAAGAGCAACTCGATTTCCAGCTACTTTTTGTCCGTTGCCACGCCTGTGCCGGGAAATCCACGTTACAGCCTTTACAGCCTCAAATGGGCCGGTCTGGATCCGGAAACCGGCGATCCGCAAATTTATATGAACGGGGAAGTCACCAAAGACTACGGATCAATTCTTTCCAAAATGAGTTTGGAGGATATGAATTGCAACGGCTCTGCTCTGCCTACCCATTTCGGTTCTCTGCGCAATAGTTTTAGGATTAGTGATTTCACCCTGGGCTTTAATATCAGCTATAAGTTCGGCTATTTCTTCAGAAGGCCGTCGCTGAGTTATTCTGCGCTTTTCAATACCTGGATCGGGCATAAGGAGTTTAGCGACCGGTGGAGGAATCCCGGTGATGAACGGCTCACCCAGGTTCCGTCAATGCCTGCCGCAGGGGCAAGCAGTTCCCGTGACTTTGTCTATACCTTTGCTGATATTCTGGTGGAGAGAGGGGATCATTTTCGGTTTCAGGACATCAATTTCTCGTACGACCTGCAACGATCAAAATACCGGTGGCTTCCTTTTAACAAAGTATCTGTTTACAGCTATATCAACAACATCGGGATCATTTGGCGGGCTAACAAGCATGGGCTAGACCCCGACTATGTCTTCCAGCCCTACCCGGCATCACAAACATACTCCTTAGGTATTAACATCACACTTTAAAAAGCTATGAAACGTTTTAGAAAACTTTTAATTCTGTTTTTGCCGGTCATGGTTGCCTGCAGCGAAAGCTTCCTGGAAATTAAACCGGATAAAAAACTGGTTGTTCCTTCTTCCCTGAACGATATGCAGGCCCTGCTTGATTTTTTTGATGTCCACAATGCGAACATGCCCGGTATGGGTGAATTGTCTTCTGACGATTATTACTTGTTGTACGACCGCTGGAACACACTTTCCTCCCCGTATATGAAAAATGGCTATATCTGGGCCAAAGAAATCTGGGAGGGATCCAACTCGATTGACTGGAACAACCGTTACCAGCAAATTTTTTATGTCAACTATGTTCTGGAAGGGCTGACAAACACCGAAAGGGCTGTCGATCCGACTTATTATGACCGGCTAAAAGGAACGGCACTGTTTTACCGGGCATACGCGTACTATCAGCTGGCCCAGGAGTTTTGCGCCCCGTATTACCAGTCGGTCTCCAACGATGGGTATGGGCTTTCTTTGCGATTAACATCCGATTTAAATGTCCACACGGACCGGGCGACAGTGAAGGAAACTTATGAGCGGATAGTCGCTGACCTGTTGGAAGCCATTGACCTGCTCCCGGTAAGTGACCCGTACAAAACCCGGCCGGTTAAAGCAGCAGCCAGCGCCCTGCTGTCCCGGGTATATTTAACCATGCAGGACTATGACAAGGCGCTTACCTGTGCAGAAGCATCACTAGGTGCCGGTTACGATTTAATCGATTTCAACAAACTCAAACCTTTGGCCTCCTTTCCCATGGCGCAGTTTAACAGCGAGGTCATTTTTCACAGCCAGATGACCCGCTATACGCCACTGACCAACTCCCGACTGATAACAGATTCAACTCTTTACCGTTCGTTCGCGAATGAGGATATACGGAAAGCGGCCTGGTTTAAACCCTCAAGCGGCGGTTATACCTTTAAAGGCAGTTATTGCGGGTCCTTGCAGATATTTAACGGGCTGGGGATTGATGAGTGTTACCTGGCCAAGGCGGAGTGCCTGGCCAGAAAAGGTTCAGTTGCGGAAGCCATCAGCACCCTGAATAAACTGCTGATTACCCGTTATAAAACCGGGAGTTATATCCCGGTCAGCGTCACAGACCAGCAGCAAGCCCTTTCCGTCATCCTGAAGGAAAGACGCAAGGAGCTTTTATTCCGTGGTATCCGCTGGACTGACTTAAGGCGGCTTAACCTGGAAGCCTCCACAGCAACTACGATTTACCGAAAGCTGAATGGAACCTTTTACAAGCTGGAACCAAACAGTCCAAACTACATTTTACCTATTGCCGACGATGTTATTCAACTCTCCAATATCCCCCAAAACATTCGGGAATAGCGTAATTGAAAAACCCGGGAAGTTATTCCCGGGTTTGAATTAAATAGTGAAGGTGTCAAGACCGAGGCACCTTTTTAGTCTTAGTCTTTAGACCGAAAATCAATGTGATTGTCAGTTTCAGAAGCTTTTACACTTCTTACACCACCAATAATTTCCGTTTGACTTTCTGAATACTGCCGGGCACAATCCGGTTCAGTCAGTTGATTCGGACACAGATCATCAGGATTTGAAAGCTGGGTTGTTGTGACACTTGTACCAGATTCATCCATTAGGAACCAATAGGTTGTTGTTGTAGCTTCTGTGTTGCTTTTGTTTGCAATTACAAAAGCGCTTGCTGTCAATACCATGATCACAGCAACTATAACTAATGCATATTTTTTCATACTCTTGATGTTTTAATAATAAATGATTTTGATTAAAGCTTCCACTATGGCGGGAAATACCTGTGTTGGCCATTCACCGAACCGTCAGCAACATTTAACAGTATAAAAGCGGGAGACCCCGCCAGAAGACTGCAAATTGCCAAAGGTTATACTCTTGAATTTTAGTTTCCGGGGAACAACCCGGGTAATTCTGCAAAGGAGCAAACCAACTATGGCACCCCCAGCAAGAAGCGAAAGATAAGAACCTGTATTGACCTGCCACACGCCACATAATTTTACAACTTTTGTCCCATTGTAAAACTAGCGGAGCAGTTATTCTTTATGCTTACCCGGAACTCAGAACTATATGGTGGTAGAAGAACAAAATTCTTACCTTATCGTAAGTGGCTAATTAACCCACGATTATTTTTGACCATTCCGTTATCCGGGAATTTTCCTAATCCTTTATCAATCTATTGAACGGGACTTACTAAACTCTGGTAAAAGCAGCACACGGTCTCACTCTGTATATACATTGCAAGTGCAATCCGGGGCAGATCAGGGATGTCCGTTTTCCCTGAGCATCCGGCTAAGTGTCTGCGGGGTCACATTCAGATATGAAGCAATAATCTCTTTGGATACACTTAGTTCAATGCCCGGGTGGGTAGATAATAATTGCAAATACCTTTCCCAGGCTGAAGCCCCGGCCAGTTGACGCGCCCGCCCGGCAAAATAATAAACGTACTGCAGGGAAATACAGCGGGCAAAGATCTCTGCTTCAGGAAATGCGTTAAAAATATCCTGTAGCTGCCGGTAGGATATGGACAGCAACAAGCTGCCCGGCATCACTTCAATGTTTACATCAGATGCCTTGCGTTGGAAAAAACTTACCGGGTCACAAACAATACTTTGCTCTTTCCAGATGATTGACGTCAATTCCCTGCCTGTATGATCATCAAAATAAAAGCATCTGGCAATGCCCCTCTCAACAAAGTACATATAATCTGATGGATGACCGGAATTTAACAACAAACATCGGTGTCTATGATCAGTTACAGTCAGCCGTTCATCAAGGGCAGTAATAAGCTCATTTACATATTGCCTGTCCATGAGTCTTTTGGGCATAGGACTCAATTTAAAAACAACATCATATAAACCATATTTTTCCATAAATAAACAAGCTTAAAATCAAAAGTGACTTAAAATCGGGATTCAAATTCAAATCCCAGATACTATAACCAGATACTATAACCAGATACTATAACCAGATACTATAACCAGATACTATAAAAAGAATAATAACCAGTATATGCCATTTACAGGTATCCTAATCAAAGGTCTTTTACTTAAAATCGCAAACTAAAGCTTTTCCAGGTCGGACTGGACGATATCAATAAATACCGCATGGTTGATCGCCTTTAATTGGATACCAAACCGGGATTTGCTACCTTGCTTAACCAATACCCCTTCATATCCTATTAAAGGCCCGGATACAATCCGGACGCGTTCTCCTTTAGAAAATTTTGTTTCAACTGTGATTTCACGTCCCAGGCCTAACATTCGCCGGATTCCTTCAATTTCTTTATCGGATATCGTTGATGGTTTTCCTCCACAGGTAATATAGCTGACTACCTGTGGAATACACTTAATCGAATAGAGCTCGTGGGCATAGGTGTAAACGAACAAGTAGTTCGGAAAGAGAGGAAACTTGATCTTTTTCTTCTGCCGGTTCTTCCATATCCTTATGGAATGGGTCACCGGCAAGAATACATCGTAATTAAGATTCGTAAGAGTCCTGCAAACCAGATTTTCTGTACGCGGACGCAGATAAAATACATACCATTTTTTCTCAACGGCAGAATGATTACAGGACATGGTCAACTGATTTTTACCGACTTTATATTTCCTGGCGTAAGACAATTCAAAGGTTTTTAAAGCAAATATTTACAAGGATCTTTCTCCATCAGGGCAGTTAAATAATGCACAAATAAACAACCGCACCAGATTATTGAAAGATGTTCCTTTTACAAAAAATTCCTAAAAACCCTTTTTGAATCGCTTAACTGAAATATTCAGCCAATCTGAAAATCAGTTATTGACTGTTTTGAAAAAAATCACAAAAATGTTCTGAAAAAATCTGATTGAGACTATCGGGGTGATGGCTATTCTGCCTTCAAAATAAATTAAATCTTAAGCAAAAGAACATGCCAAAGGCCGGTCACTTAGCAAAAGCAAATAATTTATGGAATCCCCAAAACATACCGTACATACGGTATTCAAATGTATGAAATAATTATTCAAATAAAAAATAAAAAAAATATTCCTCAGACTAAACCAACCTCATGATTTTATAAACTTAACCGACTTTGACCTATAAATCATCATTTTTACGTAAATTTGCAGTCACTATACCTTTGCTTTATGAAGACAAAAGAACGAATCATTGAAGAAGCCTTTAAATTATTTTTGAATCATAATTATGAAAAAGTTAGCATCTCCGATTTGGAACATTCCGTTGGAAAAACAAGGGGAGCCATCTTCTATTTTTTTAAGAACAAAGAGGAACTGTTTAATGAAGTAATTGACACCTACATTGTCAAAACTCAGAAGCCTTCCAGAAAATTTAATTTTGATGCGAATGTTTCGTTAGAACAGTTTATTTATCTGTATATTAATGGAATAAACGCAACCATGTCGAAAATGTTAACGTTGTCGGTAGTCAACATTTTCAAGGGGTATTTCTCTTTATACATGCAGGCTTCACGTATCTACCCGAACTTTGCTGAAATAATGACTCAAAATTCGGTTGAAGAAATAAACCTTTGGGAAAAAGTGATCAGCCAGGCCATACAATCCAAAGAAATAAAAGAGGTAAATACCAGGCATTATGCTACTCTTTTCCGGAGTTGTTTCTTGGGGCTTGCCTTTGACAGATGCCTGTCCTACGGAATCAATACGGAGGAACTGCTGGTTTTATATCAAGACATTTACAATCCGATTAAACTAAAATTTTGATATTTTCATAACAAGATAATGTAAAATTGTTTAATTTTACATACTAACCAGTATATTTTATTGTTATGAAAGCAACTGTTTACATCACTTCTGTAAGTAAATTCTTACCCAATTCGCCGGTTTACAACGAAGATATGGAACAATATCTCGGGTTAATCAATTCGAAGCCTTCCAGGGTAAAACGCATTGTATTGCAGCAAAATGGAATAAAATGCAGGCATTATGCCCTGAATGAAGATCAAAAAATCACCCATACAAACGCGGAATTGGCATTTCTTTCGATCAAAAAACTCTTCCCGGATGAAATCATCCCCGGGGATATTGATGTGATGGCCTGCGCTACCGGTAATCCGGACCAGCTCTTACCCTCACATGCATCGATGGTACACGGCCTAATGAAAAACAGGCCGATGGAATTGTATTCCGTCTCCGGTGTGTGCCTCACTTGCGTTCAAGCTCTAAAAATAAGCTACTTGTCTGTTCTCACAGGAATGTCATCAAAAGCAATCTGCTCAACTTCCGAACTGGCATCTCCTACACTTTTGTCGAAAAACTATGAAGAGGAGTATGAGCATTGTGCGCAGGTCGGAAAAGATCCCTATATGGCTTTTGAGAAGGATTTTCTCCGGTTCATGCTCAGTGACGGAGCCAGTGCCGTATTATTGTCAGACAAGAAAAGTGAGAATGAATTGTCATTCAGGATTGATTGGATTGAGATGACATCTTATGCCAATGAACTGCCAACCTGCATGTTTATGGGTGCGGAACTTCGGGAAGACGGAGAACTGATCAGCTGGAAAGAATTTGAAAGCCAAGAGTTGATTAACCGCTCTGTATTTACTGTCAAACAGGATATTCGTTTATTAAAGCCCAATATCATTAAATACTGGGTAGATCACATCGAACATTGTCTGGAAAAATATCGTGTTAATCCTACTGAAATCAATTACGTTATTCCTCATGTTTCATCGATGTTTTTTTATGGCAAATTGGCAGAAGAAATAGAAGCCCGGAATATCGACCTTGGAACACAAAAATGGTTTACCAACCTTACGGAAATTGGGAACATCGCTTCTGCTTCCATTTTTGCCGGTCTTGATGATTTGCACAAATCCGAACGTCTGAAAGCAAATGACAAAATATTACTTTTGGTTCCTGAGAGTGGTCGTTTTTCATACGGAACGGTTTTGTTGACAGTGGAGTTTTCCTAGTCCTTTTTTATAGTTTTTTGGACAAAAATCGAATCGATTTAGTACTCACAAGCTACACAACTTAGGGGTTGACTTTATCATTTTCAGTTAATAGAGGAGACCCTCCAAATCCAATATCGCCAGATGTCGGATGTTGGTTCGTTCGTAGTTTTTCAATTCCAACATGTATAGCCCAGGCATCAGGGATTGTGTTTGAATTGAGAATGGTAAAGTATCTGATTTAGTTGATGTAGTAAAGATTGTAAAAGTCAGACTATCCACAAATGGAGAATGTTCACTTAATCCATATTCTGCTGTGAACCATAAATTTTTTACAACACAAGCCATATTGAAAAATTCCATAAGAAAATGAACATGCCTAAAGAACGTGAATTTCTAAATCTCACAATAAGGCATTAAGGCCTACCATGTATCCCAAAAAACAATTACTTCCTGGTTGGCTTTTTATCCAATAAGATGAAGGGCAAATACAGAAATATTCTTCAAAAAAAGAATTGAAACTAGAGGATTATAAAAAATACAAATAAACTAAGGTTCGAACCCAAAATATTTTCTCTATTTGATCCCGAAATCCTAAAATTTGATTATAATTGCATCAATATGTGAGTGTTAACTCGTCGTTCTTCCATTTGTGAACCATTAGGTGACCTTGACAAAAACATCAAGCATAAACTACTGATTCAATGACATTTGCGGCCTAAAAATATAATCTTGTCACCCCGACAAAATACAAAAAGCACTGTAATTCAGTGCTTTTTGTATTTTGTCGATATTACTTCATATTATCATTGAAATCTAATATCTTTTGAATATCTCTTCTGCATGATTCTGCCAACAGAGGTTCATCAATAGCTTTTCGCATCAAATCATCCTTATCGCGATTCACCCTGAAGATTGAAAATACCTGGGTTACAGAAAGACTGTCAGAATTTCGTTCAAGCAGAATAAATTCATCTCCTTTTTTCACATTTCCGAACTGCAAAACCCGCACATAAATCCCCGAATACGGTAATAACCAAAAATCATCGACCACCTTTTGATTGCCAAACCTGACACCTAATTTAAAACAGGGTTGACGGGGTTGTGAAACCTGAACAACAGCTTCGCCCACCTGGTAAATATCACCAATGTGGATTTCAGATTCATCTAATCCACTAACGGTCAGATTTTCACCAAACATTCCCCATTGCCAATCCTGATCAGGATATTTGGTTTTCCAGAATGCATAATGATCGGCTGAATATAAATAGCAGGCTTTGTCTGCGCCACCATGAAACCGACGATCAAGAACATGGTCATTCTTGACATCTTCTTTCCCAAGGAAAACAGGCATATCAACTGGGTATTTATAAATCCCGGTCTGAACCTCTTGTCCCCGCCATTCAATCGCTACAGCCTCTCCAATATTGGTTGAAATGATTTGCATAATCCTATATAGATATTTCAAGTTTATTCTTCATCTAAAATTTCCTGAACACGCCCCACTTCACCGGTTTCAAGCCTGACTTTTATTCCATGCAGATGATTCGGGGAATTAGTTAACAGGTTTTTTACAATGCCTTCGGTTAGCTCACCGGTTCTCTGATGGTGCTTCTGAATAATATTGACCAGTAATCCAGGTTTTACATCCGAACGTTTTCTTCCATCCATAATTTCAAATTTTAGAATTGCAAATCAACAAAAATAAAGGAACATTAAACCTTAAAAAAAACAAAAAGCCCATCTTCCGAAAGGCTTTAAATTTATATCATTCTGACTAAAGTTAAACATTCAGCGACAAATACTTCAGAAATTCCTCTTTTCGCTGATGATCTTTAAAAACACCACTATATTCTGCTGTAATTGTTGAACTTCCTTCGTCCTGAATTCCCCGGCTCGACACACACAAATGTTTAGCATCAATAACTACAGCAACATCTTCAGTATTTAAAATTCGTTTAAGCTCATTGGCTATTTGTACTGTCAAGCGCTCCTGAACCTGGGGGCGACGTGCAAAATAATCGACTACCCGGTTAATTTTTGACAAGCCAACAACCTGCCCGCTAGCGACATAAGCCACATGAGCTTTACCAACAATTGGCAAAAAATGATGTTCACAGGTTGAGTTCAGGTTAATATTTTTTTCAACCAGCATTTCTCCGTATTTGAATTTATTCTCGAACACGGATATTTTAGGCTTATTAGCAGGATTCAAACCAGAAAAAATCTCCTTGACAAACATTTTAGCCACTCGGTGAGGTGTTCCATTTAAACTGTCATCAGTTAAATCGAGACCTAAAACATTCATGATATCCCGAAATTTATCTTCAATTATAAGCATCTTCTGTTCATCACTTAACAGGAAGGCATCTTCCCTCATCGGGGTTTCCAATGAAGTAGCCACGTGATTATCGCCAATTAATTCATGTCCACTGTAATTATTATTTTTCAGCAAACGATTTCCGTTCAATCTTGGTTTTGCTGATTCCGTTTTTAAAAATCCGTTAACTTTCATCTATATTCCTCCCAATAATTTAATTCTAAAGAAAAACAGCACGAATCACATTTTGTTTAAACTTTACTGTTAATTTTTAAACATTATTTATTTTTACTACTATATATCACTGCTCATCAAACACTTAAACAAATAAACTTGAATCTAAGAAAATGATTAAATCTAAATACTCACGTTTTCGAATCATAAACAGCACAAAAACAAATTAGTTCAGCAACAAAAAAGGGTTATCTGAATCAGATAACCCTTTCACCACATACCTAATAAAAATCTAATCACGAGAAACTAAACCTATTCCTTCTATTTTTTTGTATACCTGAGGATCGCCTTTATAACGAATTTTGCCAACTCCACTTATTGTTGCATTTAGCACATCAGTAGCATAAACACTTCCGGCACCAAAGCCTTCAATTTTAAAATCAGTCTTTTTTGTTTTTAAATCCACTGCATTCAAATATCCTGCTCCTGCAATTGATGCATCCAGTTCATTTGCAATTCCATCAAATTCAAACTTCACTCCACCCTGACCAATCACTTTAAAATGATCAGCTTTCATATTCATCTCTATACTGGCACCACCTTCAACATGCAAATAAAAATCCTTTAAGTCAACATAACCTTTGGTTTCAAGATTAATGCCACCTTCGATGACCAATTTCTCCAAATCTTTAAAAGTAATATACAGGATCAATTCATCGAAGTCAAAATGCTTTTTGGTTACTTTAAGATTTAAAGACTGGGCATCAGATTGAACATCGATGTATTGAAAATTATCTTCGTCGGTTTTAATCCGTAATCCAGGTTGAGTTCCCTGTTCAAGAATAACCTTATAGGCACCTTCCAGATATATTTTAGTAAACGGTTGTACTTTATATGTTCTGGTGTCGGAATCATCCCATGATTGCTCGACAGGTACAACCGGATCCGCAAAAAGTTTTGAGACCAATAATCCAAGAGCAAAAGTCAAACTTGTAATTCGAAGCAGGAACATAAGATTCAGTTTAAGAAGATTTAAAATCTGAATCAAAACTAATTAATCGTAGTGCAAAAGTGTTTTTCTTTTCGATGAAACACGGATTTTCTTAGGTGAAACGGAAGATTAAAGCATTAATCCAATTTAAGATCGGAGTAACCGATAAATATTCATATCTGTTCTTAAGATTTTTGAATCAGCTTTTTCAAATATAACATCAAATAAAAAGGCAATAGTGTACCAACTACCAACATGATAAAATCAATGACTTGAAAAATTTCTCTCTTGAAAATATTATATCCGGTCATTACTGAAACACCAAACAGTAAAACGAATAACAGGATAAAAGCAAAAGTATTTTTCGTCTTTTTAAGCATGACACACAGAAAAACCCATAAGAGACTAACTCCAATTCCAAGCATGGTTTGATTTATTTCGCCTTTTGAATAGTTTAATACGCCATAAGTTAAAGGTAATACTGACAACAGATACATGAACCTGAAAATACTCCCGATCAATCTGTTCCGATGAAATTCGTTTCTGACTTCAGGGAATAGGGTCCTTTTAGTTGACATACTGGACTGAAACCCGGGAGCGAGTAAATCCTGCTTCGAATTAATCAGGTTACGGTCTGTTGCTATCTTTACGGCCACATCAACAGCTAATTCCTGATAGTCTTTGTGATTTTTCAGGATTACAAAAATCTGCTCATCAGTATATTCGGAGTATTTTTCGAAAAGACTCATTTCTCTTGATGTTTCCTGTTCTGAATTATCCATGATATTTTTTTTACAAAAATAGGTCTTTGAATTTATTTACAACGATTAAAACGAAGAATACATAAATTGATGTAATTTCGGTGTTGGAATCAGAAATAATAACCAGATAAACAATTAAGATATGTATAATTTTGAATTTCAAAATCCGGTAAAGATCATATTCGGTAAAGGTGAAATCAGTAAAGTTGGCCTCAACATTCCTAAGGGCTCAAAAATTCTTCTGACGTATGGCGGAGGCAGTATCTTCAAAAATGGAGTTTATGATCAGGTAAAATCAGCAATCAAAGTCTTTGATGTGATTGAATTTGGTGGAATTGAGCCAAATCCTCATTATGAAACTCTGATGAAAGCGGTTGAAATTGCTAAAACTGAGAGTATCACGTTTCTGCTCTCAGTTGGTGGTGGCTCAGTTTTAGATGGTACGAAATTTATTGCCGCAGCTGTCCTGTTTACTAAAGGTGATCCCTGGCACATATTATCCCGTAGGGCACCGGTTCAGGGAGCAATTCCAATCGGCGCTGTTTTAACTTTACCTGCAACGGGTTCTGAAATGAATTCAGGAGCAGTTATTACCCGCGTTGAATTTCAGGAAAAGTTGTCATTTATGTCACCATTGGTGATGCCAAAATTCTCTATTCTTGATCCTGAAGTCATTTTCTCGCTGCCCGACAGGCAAGTTGCCAATGGGATTGTCGACTCGTTTGTACATGTAATTGAGCAATATCTGACATTTCCGGTGAATTCGCCTATCCAGGATCGTTTTGCGGAAAGTATTCTGAAAACCTTGATTGAGGAAGGCCCCAAAGTACTTGCCAACAGGAATGATTATGAATCTGCCTCCAACTTGATGTGGAGTTCAACGATGGCGCTAAACGGACTGATTGGAGCAGGAGTACCGCAAGATTGGGCAACCCACATGATTGGACATGAATTGACCGCCTACCATGGAATTGATCATGCCAGAACACTGGCAATTGTACTTCCAGGAGTGATGCATATTAAACGCAACCAGAAAAAGGATAAAATTCTTCAGTTAGGTGAACGTGTTTGGGGAATCAGCGAAGGAAATGATGATGATAGAATTAAACTAACCATTTCAAAAACAGTGGAATTCTTTGAATCAGTCGGTATTCCAACCAAATTACCCGAATACAACGTAGGAACAGAAACCATTGACAGCATTTGTGACCGGTTTAAAAAAAGAGGTTATAAAGTTGGTGAGAAAGCTGACATTGGCCCGACAGAAATCAGGTTGATCCTGGAGGACAGGTTGTAGTCTTAAGTCGTCATTAATAGTCATTGGTGGTCATTTATTGTGGAGTTCATCTTTATATCTCTTCACAATGAATGACAGTAAACTAATGACTATTAAATGATCATTTTTTTTATTGCAGCAATTCTTTGGCGGTTTCCCGGGCAGTAGTCGAATAATTTTCGCCACTCAGCATCTCGGCAATTTCTTCAATCCGCTCTTGTTCGGTAAGCTTCCTTATTGAAGTATAGGTATGCTCATTTTCATCAAATTTGAAAACTTTGTAATGATGTTTTCCACGGGCAGCAATTTGTGGTAAATGAGTAATATTCAGTACCTGCACAGTTTTCGACATTTGTTCGAGTATTTGCCCCATTTTTACAGCGATCTCGCCTGATACTCCCGAATCAATTTCATCAAAAATAATGGTTGGTAACGAACGGGCGTCTGTAATCAGCGTTTTGATAGCCAGCATCAAACGTGACATTTCTCCACCTGAAGCAACTTTGGCAATTTCCTGCAATTCCTGATTTTTGTTGGCTGAGAACATAAAATTCACTTCATCCAATCCAGTCAGCGAAAACTCAGAAAGTTCTACAAATCTGACCTGAAAAGCAGCATTTAAAATTCCAACATTCCGAAGTACTTCAATAACCTTATCAGCAATTATGGTAGCTACTGATTTTCTTCGAGAACTCATTTTATCGGCCAATTCAGACAAAACTCTTTTTTGGTTCAATATTTCGTGCCGAAGAGTTTCAATCTCCTCTTCGTAAGAACTAATCAATTGAATTTTTGCCTGAAAATCAGCCTGAATGAACAATAGTTCAGGGATGCTGGTAACCCTGTGTTTTTGCTGTAATGAATATATCAAATCCAGTCTTTGACTGATCAATTCAATTTTATCCGGATCATTTTCTGTCCGATCTTCCAGTGCTAACGATTCAGCGGCAATGTCTTTCAATTCAATGTAAACCGATTCCAAACGGTCATAAATCTGGTTGGCTTCCGGAAGTACGCTACGAAGTTTCCCTACTGAATTGAGACTTTCCTTTATTCGGAACAAAACCGATTGCTCATCTTCGCTCAAATTCTGAAAAGCCTGTCCGAATACCGATTTAATCTCCTCGGCATGAGTCAATTTCTCAAGCAGAGATTCAAGTTCAGATTGCTCATTTTCATGCAATTTTGCTTCAGAAAGCTGATTAAACTGAAATTCAAAGTAATCCAAATCTTTCTTCGCTTGTTCTGCCAGAACAAGTATTTGATTCAGCTTTTCCTGAAGGGAAAGGTATTTTTTATATGCCAACTGATAATTCCCAAGAGTTTCAGTATTTCCGGCTACCAGATCGACAATTCGAAGTTGATAGTTCTTTTCATTTAATTCGAGGTTCTGATGCTGAGAATGAATATCGATCAGCTTCATTCCCAAATCGTACAAAACCTTCACATTTACAGGAGTATCGTTGATGAACGCACGTGATTTTCCTTGCGGGGTAATTTCACGACGAAGAATGGACACAGATTCAAAATCCAATTCATTTTCCTCGAAGAAGTCTTTTAAACCATAATTCTGAATATTAAAAACTCCCTCAGCAGTACATTTAATTGTTTTATCCCTCAGGACCGAAGTGTCAGCCCGTTGGCCAATAATCAGTCCAATAGCACCGAGGAGGATTGATTTACCTGCACCGGTTTCGCCGGTCAGGATATTTAAATCTTCGCTGAAATCAATATTCAGTGAATCAATCAGAGCATAATTCTTTATAGAAAGTGATTTAAGCACGGGAAAACTCAACTTTAAATGAACGACCGAAGATAATTCGATCCGGTCATAAAGATAATCGTTTATTCAAATTCTAGAAGCTTTCCGATTTGAGTATTTTTTCATATTTGCTCCCATTAGAAGGATCGCATTCATTCAGGATAACTGAAACCCGGTTGCGTTCATCGGGAAAGGATTTAGAGAAAATATTGACCAGTTCGTCTGATTTTGCATCGAAAAAGATTTGAAGAATATATAAGGATGGACGTGCTCTAAAAACTTTTTGTATTGACTTTAACGATTCAGCAATCACTCCCCTGCCCTCTGGCGCTTTATCTGCCATCATATCAAGTCCCTGGCGATGGTATTGGTAGGTACAACTTCTGAATCCGGCATACGATTTATTCAAAATATTTTCAATAAGCCAATATCTGTTTCGCTCACTTTCGTATGATTTCCAACCTTTTTCCCTTGCGTTCTGCGAATTATTTACAATGCTTTGAGCCTTCTGGAAATATTCTGTTCCTCCTTCAGGAGAAAATGAATCATAATCCATCCCTAAAATGACATAGGCATAGAAAGCCAGAATATTGGTCAGATTGTCTTTGTTCGATGTTTCATTGAATTCAAGTGTCTGATATTCGATGTATTTACAATGAAAGTCATTGTCTTTAATATTCAGCAATACCGTTTCGTATGATGAATTAAACACCGGACGCCGCAACTGAACCTGAATACTTCCCTTAAATTCGTCTGAAGAAATCTGTTCGTCGAGATTGATAAAAAAATTACATTCGATCCGTTCGTCCATCTGATACTTTTGATCCGTCCATTTCCTGTTATTCATGAATTCATACAAATCAGATTGCATGGTTTCAAACATGGTCCGGTTAGCTCCCTGAATCTTCTGCGCCGATATGCTGATATTGCAGCGCAATTCCTGAGCAAATGATTGATTTAAACCAAGCATTAAAACCATCAGAAAAATCAAATATTTTTTCATTGAATATATATTTTTTAACAACATACCGGAAACTAATGCTGTACTATCAAAAAAGATTGCAACTTATTTCAATTTTCCCACTTTAGGTCCTTTTTTATAATGTCTGCGTCCACTGTCTTCTTGTCAAAGTAAATATTGAAACTAAAGTCAAGTTTATCACAAAACTTAAAATCATGATTTGAAAATAGTCAGTCTTATAATGGTCATAAATCATAAATACCATAATTGCATAGAAAATTATAAGTCCCAGCAATGACTCAATTAAATGATTTCTATTACGCGAGAACTTTGTCGGTAAATAAATTGTCAGTCCAGGAATTAAAACAAACCAAAACATAATTAGGGTTAACAAGTTCCATCCAATCAAAATTGAAAATGGAACCAAAATAATTGTAAGTCCGATGGGTACAATCAGAGTCCCCTTTAATTTGTCTTTAGATTTCTTGTCCATATACTAGAAGTAAATAAATCGACTTTTTAAACTATGGGGCATTCCTATTGACTACTGACTATTTCCTTGCTTTCTTTCTATTTCAGCAATAATCCTTACAACAATATCGGCAGCAACATCCGCCTTTGATTTTAACTCAAAAAAAGTCGGATTATTGTCTTTATCGATCAAGGTAATTTTATTGGTATCCACGCCAAAACCAGCGCCACGATCATTCATCGAATTTAAAACAATGAAATCGAGATTCTTTTTGGTAAGTTTTAAAAAGGCATTCTCGAGTTCATCATTGGTTTCAAGAGCGAATCCAACTAAAATCTGCTTTTCATTCTTCTGATGTCCCAAGGTACCGGCAATATCACTGGTAGGTTTAAGCTGAATAGTTAAATCATCCTTTCCTCGTTTCACTTTGGTCGCAGAATATGTTTCAGGCGTAAAATCTGATACTGCAGCACACATTATAGCGCCATCAGTCTCTGGGAAAATGCGCAAACATTCCTGCTTCATTTCTTCAGCCGACTCAACAGGAATAACAGTTATCAAAGAGTTTGTATTCTTTATTTGTACCGGGCCGGATACAAGCGAAACTTTTGCTCCTTCATCAGCAAGAACATTGGCAATTGCATAACCCATCTTGCCTGAAGAATAATTTCCGATAAAACGAACAGGATCAATTTTTTCGTAGGTGGGTCCTGCAGTAATAAGGAAATGCTTATTCAGCAGTTTTTTTTTTTGATCAAAGAACCTGACAACTTCCTCAACGATATTTTCCGGTTCTTCCATTCGACCTTTACCATAAAGCCCACTGGCCAGTTCACCTTCTCCCGGTTCTAGAATCAGGTTACCAAATGAACGTAAAATATCCAGATTCGCCTGATTGGCCGGATGACTGAACATATCCAGATCCATTGCAGGGGCAATCATTACCGGGCATTTTGCTGACATATACGTAGTAACCAGCAAATTATCGCAGATTCCATGAGCCATTTTCCCGATAGTTGCTGCTGTTGCAGGAGCAATCAACAAAAGATCGGCCCATTGTCCCATATCCACATGAGAATACCAGCTACCATCATTTGCAGAGAAAAACTCAGATGCTACTGGTTTTCCTGATAATGCTGACATGGTAACCGGGGTAATAAATTCTTTGGCCGATGGAGTCATCACAACCTGCACTTCGGCGCCTTCTTTGACAAGGCCCCTTAAAAGATAAGCTGCCTTATAGGCAGCTATACTTCCGGTAAGTCCGAGGACTATATGTTTTCCTGATAGCCTCATAAAGGCTTATATTACAATTCTTTGTTGCGGTTTTCCTTGGCAGGATTACGATGATAAATCTGATCGTTTACAAATTCCTCGTAAGCAATCAAAGTTGGTTTTGGTAGACGTTCGTAATACTTTGAAATTTCAATTTGTTCACGATTTTCGAAGACTTCTTCCAGATTATCGGTGTAGGATGCAAATTCCTGAAGTTTCTGACTTAGCTCTTCCTTCATTTCAGAAGCAATCTGATTTGAACGTTTTGCCAAAATCATTACAGTTTCATAAACATTACCAGTACGGCTTTCCAATTCTCTTAAATCTCTTGAAATTGTTGTAGATTCAGCTTTTGTTTTCTTAAAATCCATATGTTTTAAATATTTGATCCGGGTTTATAATTCAACAACTTTGCCGTTGTGGCAAAATACTTTTCAACTTCCTTACGGTATTTACTTTCAGGATATTCGTCGACAAAGGTATAATATTCATCCAATGCTGAACTCAATCGTTCACGCTTTTTTTCTTCAACGCTCCTGATGGCCAGCAAATATTTAGCTTTTAACAACATATACATCAGTTCTTCGCGGTATTTGGTATCCGGAAAATCCTTTAGAGATGATGATAAAGCAACTACTGCAGCCTTATAATTATCCAAATCGAAGTAAAGTTTACCACTTAAATACGATTTGTAAACCAATTTATCACGCAATTCAATAATCAGTCGATTTGCTTCTTCGCCCCTGGTTGATTTTGGATACAAATTGATAAACAACTGAAGCGCATCGATGGCATTTTGAGTAACTGCCTGGTCGAGACGTGCACTTGGCGAATCAAGGTAAAAGCAATATCCCACCATAAATTGTGATTCCTCTGCGTATTCACTTCTCGGAAATTCTTTGATCAGTGATTTAAAATAGTGCCCTGCCATCAGGTAATCATTCATGCCAAACTGACTTTTGGCATAATAGTAATACACTTTATCGGCCCGGCTGGTACCTCTTACAATATTGATCAAATCTTTGAGCAAGGTCGAAGACCGAACAAATTCACCACCTTCGTAATACTCAAGCGCTTTTTTATATTTAAATTCATAATCGGTGCTTTTTACGATCTTATTATAATCGCTGCACGAACTTAAAAACAGTAAAAAAACAAAGGCTATTGTTGCGAAATTTCTCATTTTCATTAACATGGCGCAAATATACATTTTTATCGGAATTTTAATGGCCGAAAATTAGGACGAATTATTCAGAAAACAATCCCGTTTAGGTTAAATTAACAAATTTGCAGACTTATTAAAAAAAATTACTTTTGCTTCACTAATTATAAAAACCAGATCAAGTGGACATTTTTGAAAAACTGAGGAACAATATGGGAAGCCTGGGAAAATATATGAAACAGGCTCATGGATACTTTGCTTTCCCAAAATTGGAAGGCGAAATAGGTACCAGAATGAAATTCAGAGGTAAGGAAGTCTTAGTTTGGAGCCTGAATAATTACATTGGACTGGCCAATCACCCCGAAGTCAGGGAAGCTGATGCCCAAGCAGCAGCTGATTATGGGATGGCTTATCCGATGGGTGCCCGAATGATGTCGGGTCAAACCAGTAAACATGAAGAACTGGAACAGAATCTGGCAGATTTCGTTGGAAAACAGGATGCCTTTTTACTAAATTTCGGTTATCAGGGAATGGTTTCCATTATTGATGCTGTTTGCGGAAGAAATGATGTGATTGTTTATGATTCTGAGGCTCATGCCTGCATTCTTGACGGTGTTCGTTTACACATGGGCAAGCGTTTTGTATATGCCCACAATAATATGGATA
>Ga0209212_1000901_pt1 | contig 53822 bp, 48 predicted proteins | sample RifGroC2_FD_183996 | JGI IMG/M metagenome (GOLD analysis project Ga0209212, IMG submission 183996) | Groundwater microbial communities from Rifle, Colorado, USA - Groundwater C2 (SPAdes) (version 2) | ecosystem: Environmental > Aquatic > Deep subsurface > Groundwater | place: Rifle, Colorado...
TGTTGTTATATCGGAAGAGTACATCCGTGCACAGATGCGATCATTTCATCAGGGATTAAAACAGTCATTGTGGCGATGAAGGATCCAAACCCGCGAGTGAACGGCAAAGGTATTGAAATTCTGCGGTGCTCCGGCATCAATGTAACAGTTGGAGTTCTTCAAAAAGAAGCTCGCCTCTTAAACGAACAGTTCGTTACATTTCACGCAAAACATCGCCCATTTATCGCTTTGAAACTCGCGACGACTCTGGACGGAAAAATTGCAACGCGCGCCGGCGATTCAAAGTGGATTACCTCTCTAAAAATGCGCGCGCACACGCGGTTACTCCGAGCGCGTCATCAGGCTATACTTATCGGCGTCAATACTGTTTTGAAAGACGATCCTCATCTTGGAGCGCGGAGTTTCGGGAAACGAGACCAAATGCGGATAATCCTGGATTCAAAACTTCGTTCGCCGCTTAAAGCAAAGGCTCTCCGTGATAAAAATGTTATTATTGCGACAACTTCACGCGCTACGCTGAAAAAAATAAAATCCCTTGAAAAACAAGGGATATTTGTGTGGGTTTGCGCTTCTGATCGTCGCGGCTTTGTGCATCTTCCAAAATTTATGGAACGCATGCGCGATCACGGTATTATAAGTTGTTTTGTTGAAGGAGGCGGGCGTGTTGCATCTTCTTTCTTAAGCGAAGGACTGGTTGATAAAATATACTGGGCGATCGCGCCAAAAATTCTTGGGGATGAAAAAGCGGTTTCAGCTATTTCCGGACGTGGTATTTTAACAATGAGGAGTGCTATGCGGCTTAAAAACGCGCGCTACACACAGATTGATGATGATATACTTTGCGAGGGGTATACGCGCTAAAACTTTATCATAAACACCGCGCCTTGGTCTAAAACATAAATTTTCTTTTCTCCCTCATCAACCGCAAAGTCCTTGACATGCGAGAATTCCTCGGCTGTAAGTTGAGTTAAGAGCTCTCCGTCTTTTTCGAGAATAACAATACGATTTGTGCCAGCATCCAAAATATACAGATACTTAAGATCAAGATCAGTGAAAAGTTTGACAGGTTTCGTAAGCGGCGGGGAAATTGTGAACGAAAAAGGCTCTCTCGCGCCTTTGAAAAATTTGAGTATCTCGCCGTTTTGTTTCAAAACCCAAAGAGTGCTGTCTATTGCGAGATCCGTTGCGTCGTCAAGTGAAACAGCCGAGCCTTCTTTCAACCACGAAGTTTCTTGCGTGAAACCGGTGATTGAGCTTGAATATTTGAAGATTTTATTCTCTGGCGCCACCACATATAATTTATTTTGATAGATTTCAGACGCAAGCGGCGCTCCTTTCCATCCGCGATTCCATTCCAATGCTTTAATAGTTTTTTTCTGGATTTGCAATTCAGCTAGCGTCCCAAGTTCATGGTAGAGAATAATGCCGTCCCCGGTTTCATCAATAGAGCGGCTTATTTTACCTATCTCTCCTGCTGTCGTTACATCTAATTTTATCGGTTGTGGCGAGGAAACAGATAAGTGGTGGAAATCCCCGCTTAGCGTGTCAATTAAGAAAAAATCATCATCTTTGCGAATGATGTCGGTTGCAGAGATGCCGGTTAGCTCCGCAACAAGCGTTGCATTCGTCAGCCCGACTCCTTCAGCAAGAAGAATTTGCGTTTTCACTTTTTTTTCAAGTAACCGCTTCTCGCGAGCATGTTCCGGCGCGTCTTCCGGAAGAGCGGAAACAAGCGCGCTTATCTGAAGAAGAGACTGCTTTGCTTCCTCTTTTTTGTCAACAATGAGATCATTTTGCGCTTCTATAAACGTTGCCTGTATAAGAGCGACATTTTCCTCAAAAGTTTGAATTGCTACCTGTGTTTGATTTTTTTCGGAATTATCGCGATTATTGTCAGTTTTAAGAAATCCGATAAGCTTTACTCCTACGACAATAATAATGAGAGCGATCACAATCGCAAGAACAATTTTTTTGTTCATAAAGGATTTTCCGTCTCTGCTTCCAGGTTTTTTCCCAGATTTTTGGTAGAGATGGGCAATATTTTTAATATGTTGAATCTCCGGCTCTTTTTCAGGAGTTTCAACTTTCAGAGATTGCGCAATAGGTTTTATAGTTCTTAGCTCATGCTTTACTACATCTTTACCTTTCTGTATAGGAACAGTCTCTTCATCATCAACTGCTTTACATATAACTGCTCCAAACATCTTTGTCCCGGGAGCTTTTTTCAGGATAGTTTTTAATTCGGAAATCGCTTCTTTAGGAGAGTTATCTATCGAGATTTTTCGTAATTTTTCTTGAGAGACGTAGTCTAGGATACTGTCAGAAACAAAAAGGATCGCAGAATCTTTGGTGAGCGTTCCGCTGTAGATATTGCTGAATACTTTCACCGGGTTAACAGCTTCGCTTAAAGCATTTTCCGTAATTTGTATAATTTCATCAGATCCGTTGTCTCGTGAAATCAAAAATGCGCTTATAGAATGTACTTTCGCAAAATGTACCTCTCCATTGCAACATGCCGCAATAAGAAGCGAGGAGTGTGAAAGCCAGTCATTTTTTGTGTGTTTCAAAGTTTCACTAATGCCCAAATTTACTTTCTGAAGAGCATCTTCCAGGGCTTTTTCCGGTTCTCTGGCAATAGAGTGAAAGTAATGATATTCCGAGTCCTCAATAATATGTTTTATGATTTTTTTAGTTTCTTCTCCGGCGTCTCTGATTTCAAGAAGAATCGTCAGCTCGCCTAAGTTTTCATCGTATTTTGAAATATGAACAGAAAACTCACCCGCTGTTTGGTGAGCATTTTCTAAAAGTATGGCGGAAGAGTATTTCATGGAGTTTGACAATTATTGTTATGCTCTCTATATTATAGTTATAGGGCGTAACAATGGCAAATATGTTTGAACAAATTTTTGGTTCAAAAACGCGTGTGCAGTTGATTACTATTTTTTTAAGGAATCCTGATAAGGGATTTTATGTGCGAGAACTATCGCGCATTACAGGGCAGTATATCAATTCTATACGTCGTGAACTTGAAAATTTAGAGCATTTCGGACTTCTGAAGACAGAAAGGAAACTGAAAAAGAAATTTTATCTTACAAATGACACGTTTTTTTTACTTCCAGAATTGCAGAATTTATTTTTGAAAGGACGCGTATTCCTTGAGAATGATCTTACAACGGCGCTGAAAGATGTTGGAGATATACAACTGCTTGTGTTTACTGGAAATTTCACCGGAGTTGATACGCAAACTGATCTGCTCATAGCGGGAAAGGATATTGAAACTCACCGCTTGCGCCAAATTCTTGAGAATTTTTCTTTAACAGTTGCGCACGAGATTCGCTACACAGTGCTTTCCGCTTCAGACTACGAGTATCGCCGTGAAATCGCCGATAAATTTTTACAGGAAATTTTTCGGAATAAAAATATCGTGTTGGTTGATAAATTTGGAACTTGGTAGCGGGGGTGGGATTCGAACCCACGGCCTCGTGGTTATGAGCCACGCGAGCTGCCTCTGCTCCACCCCGCGAGAATACTTCAAGAAGAAGTTTACATTTTACATCTATGTCTGTCAAGAAACTAATTCCTCTTACCGAAGATCGTGGGCAATTAAGGGAAAAGGTTGCCTCTGCTCTTCAGTATTATGAATTGCCGAAAGAAATCACGATTGAAGTTTTAGAAGAGTGGATGAATGAAACAACCACTCCTCTTCCGGTTATTACACGTATTTTTAAGCACGCGTATTTTGAATCAGAAATAGAGGCGGAAACGCTTTTGAGTTTACTCACTCGCCTATGGAACGTTACGCCTCGCCGAGAACTAAACGGACTTTCTCCAGAGCAAAAGCTCGCAACCGAGCTCATAAATCCAAAAAATGAAACCTGAAAATAACAGAAGCCGCTATCATTATAAAATCGCCAGCGCAAAACCGCGCTCCATACTCATTAAAAACGCGCCGTATCTTATAAGCGCAAATGAAAGAGATGAGGTAGATGTGACGGCTGACGCTTCAGTATATATTGAAAACGGAGAAATTCTAGCCGTATATGCTCGCGGCAAGAAGCATGGTATTGTAAAAGAAACACCTGATCTCATCTATGATGCCGGGGCGAGAGGAGGCGTCGTGCTTACTCCAGGATTTGTGAACTCGCACGCGCATCCGACTATGTACCTCATGCGTTCCGCAATGCTTCTTGATTACGGACAGCATCTTGACGAAACGATCGCAAAGATGCCGCTTTGGCAAAAACATATTACAGGAAGCGCGCTTGCCACATCCATTCTTGGCGATCTTACTGAAGAACAGCGCGGAGGCATTACGACAACTGTAAACCATAATGCTGTATTTAACGAAGTTGACGAGGCCGCAGAACTTACAGGTCAAAGAATTATAAATTGCGTGAGCGCGGTTTCAAACACTAATCCAAAGAGCAGTTTAGATACGGCGCTTGCATACTTTCGCGCTGAAAAGCGCCGTCTTTCAAAAGGAGGAATCGCGTTGCATTATTTATTTAAAGTTGATGAAGAACTCCTTCGCCGCATCAAAAGTTCGCAAGCCGAGGATGGGATATTGCTTACAATCCACTTTGCCGAAAGCCAGGGAGTTGCCGAGCATTGCGTGCGCAAATTTGGAGTGCGGGAAACAAAGCTTCTTCAAAAATATGGGCTTTTGAACGAATTAACTTTGTTATCGCATGTTCTACATGTAACAAACAAGGAGATTGAAGTTTTGGTGAATGCTCGTGTCGGCATTGTGCATCTTCCGACATCAAACAGCATTCATAAAAGCGGCGTTTTTGATTATCCAACTTTTGCCGCGTTTGGCGGCGCGCCTTACATCGCTCTTGGAACAGACAGTGTTGTGTCTAAAAGCCGTCTTGATCTTTTAACAGAAGCTTTTCAAACTCGCATGACGCATCTTCCGGAGTACACAGTGTATTACGAGGAGTTGTTTAAGATGATGACAGTAAACGGAGCGCGTATACTCAAAGAACCAACTCTCGGAAGAATTGCGCCAGGATTTTCTGCGGACATCGCGTTTTGGAAATTAAAAGATCGCGGATTCTTGCCGTTTGACGCAAACGATCCGAAGACGCTTATTGGAAATATAATCTCGCACGGAGGCCGGAGCGCGCGCGACTTAATGATTGACGGGCGTTTCGTTATCTCTGATCGCCGCCATAATTTTATTAACGAAAGCGCTTTGCTTGAAGACATTCAGAAAGCGCATATGGAAGTTCGCGCGCGCGTAGAGCTGGAAAAAGTTGGTTATGAATAATCAAGAAAAAGGCAACTCGTTTGTTTCATTCCTCCTTGAAACCGGATCGCTCGTATTTCGGGAATTTACGCTAAAAAGCGGCCGGGTGTCGCCGTATTTTTTTAATCTTGGGCAATTAAATACCGGGCGAGAACTCGCGCGAATTGGTGAATTTTACGCGGACAAAATTGTTGCAGAGTGGGGCGATGATTTTGATATTATTTTCGGCCCGGCATACAAAGGGATTCCGCTTGCGGTTTCGCTTGTTTCGTCTTTGTACGCAAAACATAATCTTGTAAAGAAATATAGTTCAAATCGGAAGGATGTAAAAACTTATGCCGATGCCTCGTCGCTTCTCGGATCTGATGTCAGTGAAGGAGACAAAATTATTTTAGTTGATGATGTTTTAACAACAGGCGAAACCAAACTTGAAGCCGTGAGGCTTTTACAAGCATTGGCAAATGTTGATATTAAAGGTTTGATAGTCGGCCTTGATCGATGCGAGTACGATACAGACGGACAAGACGCGATGTCGGAATTTACAAAAGCAACTGGCGTTCCTGTGAAAAGCATTGTTACCGTCTACGACCTGTTGCAGTATATGGATGAGTTGGATCCGGTGTATGGCGCGATTAAGCGGTATTTAGGGGAGTATGGCGTGGTAAGACAAACATTATGAATAACAGCATGCATCGCAAAAAAGACTCGGCGAAGATTGTGTGGGATTCAAAGCCACGCCGCGCGTCTAACCCCAAAGACATTGAATTTCAGACCGCAGAGGTGGTGATTCCGAATCCCGAAACCGCAGGGACATTGCCGATGTCTTTTCAGGATAAACTTTTTGGCGAAGAAGAATTAGACAAGCAAAAAATGAACCGCCTCATTTGGGGAGATAATCTGCTTGCCATGCATGCGCTTTTGAATCAGGGCTATGAAGGTAAAATTAACCTCATCTACATTGACCCGCCGTTTGATTCCAAAGCGGACTATTCGCATAAAATCAAACTTTCTTCTTCTGTCATTGCGAGCGAAGAAGCGAAGCAATCTCAAGACTTTGAGATCACCAAAGAGCCCTCGGTGATAGAACGGCTCGCCTACAAAGACACCTGGGCTGGCGGCACGGATAGCTATTTGGATATGCTCTACCCTAGATTGCAACTGATGAAGCGTCTCCTTGCCCCAGACGGCTCAATTTATGTGCATCTTGATTGGCATGTGGGGCATTATGTGAAAGTGATGATGGATGAAATTTTCGGAAAAGAGAACTTTGTGAATGAAATAGTTTGGGCATATACAGGACCAAGAAAATCAGGGCGATATTTTACGCGGAAGCATGATGTAGTTTTTCTGTATTCCAAGACAAATAATTATGTTTTTAATCCACAATATATTCCCCATAAGAGTGGGTTGCATAATACTGGCCAAGTTTTTGGCGGCGAAGGCGAAAATCTAGAAACAGTGAAAGAGCTTGAAGAACAAGGCAAACAAGTTGAGGACTGGTGGATTGATATTTGGGCGACAGAAAGATATAGAGAAGAGCTAGTTGGATACGATACTCAAAAACCAAGCCCACTTCTTGAAAGAATTATTAAAGCATCTTCAAACGATAACGATCTTGTCGCAGATTTCTTTGTAGGTTCGGGAACAACAATATCTACCGCCGAGAAACTCAATCGCCGATGGATTGGGTGCGAGCTGGGAAAGGTAGGCATACAAGTAACACGCGGGCGGCTGGTGGAACAAAAATCAAAGCCGTTTCTTATTGAAAACATCGGCAATTATCAGCGCGAGATGATTTATTTGGGCGGCGCGCGGATTTACGAGATGCAGAAAATTATCTTGAAACTTTACGGCGCAGAGCCGATGACGAATCGCAAAGATTTAGGCGTACGGAAAGCCGAAGATGGAATGTTGGAACTCGTCTATTGTGGCTATCCCGACCGCGCGGTGGCGGCGCACAAGGTTGAGGACTTGGCGACGGAAGCGCAGACGCTTGACGGCACTGGCTATAAGCGGCTCGTAATTTTGGCGTGGGATTATGAATACAATTATGACGAGCTTTTGCAGACGCGGATAAAAGCCGCCGGTAAAGATATAAAAACAGAAATTATAAGCCGCCAGATTCCACCGGACATTTACGAATACTTGAAACAAGCAAAATCCGAAGAAGACATTGAGCGGCTTTCGGACAAAGTGAAATTTTTAGAAAAGCCGTATTTGAAATTGCAAAAGCCGGAGATTAAAGGAAGCTCGGTTACCATCGGCATTGAAAAATATGTGCTCTACGATTTTCCGCTCGGGAGCGGCAAGAAAGCGGATGAAGACCGTGAGGCATTACTGCATCTCGTCAAAGACAAGTTTGCTATTTTGATTGACTACTGGGCCGTGGATTGGGATTACGACGGGCTGACATTCAAAAGCCAGTGGCAGGATTTGCGCGGCTTGGGGCGAAAAACGAAAATAGTAACAACCGAGAAGGAACACATTTACGAAAAATCGGGCAAACATACGATTGCCGTGCGCGTGGTGGATATTTTCGGCAATGACGCGACCGCGACGATTGATGTTAAAATATGACAAAAGAAGAATTAATAAAAAACATTCTCAATATTCCTTCCGAGTCTCGCACCTTGGAGTTTAAGCGATTGGGAAGTAGGAACGAGAGTATAGATAGAACGTTACAGTCAATCGTTGCAATGGCAAATACCGATGGCGGGACATTAATTTTGGGGGTTGAAGATCCTCAAAAAACTACTCTCAAAGGGCTTGATAGAATTTTTGGTATAGAAGAAAACCTGGTGTTTTATGATGAACTTGGAAAAGCCGTTAGGAAAATTTCACCTCCCATCTCAAGCATTTGGCCACCAGATCTTGTTGAAGTCACAAATAAGAATGTAAGGATTGGGCTTCTGGCTGTGCCAAAAGTTAGTGATGGTTTTAGGTCAATCGAGGGTCATGTGTATGTGCGCTTGGAACAAGGCAACAAGAGATTACTTCCTCAAGAGGTCGTTCATTTTGCCTATGTAAAAGGTTTTGAACGCGCCGATAGAGAACTGGTCTCTGTTGACTTTTCACTTCTCAAAACAAATTTTTATGATGTTTGGCGTAAGAAGCGAGGAATTGCTGATGATCCCATTGGCACTGTTTTAGAAAAGACAGGGTTGGCTCGAAAAAGCAAAGGAGGGCAAACTTTACCCACAAGGGCAGCGGTTTTATTGTTTGCGGAATATCCAAGCGATTTAATGGATACAAAAGCGGCTGTACGCGTGTTTCAGTATCCTGGGATAGTAGAAACAATAGGAGAGACTCCAAACTATATCGGTACGCCCAAAAATATAGTCGCGCCGGTGATTAAACAAATTATGGATGCCCATGAGTATGTTTTAACACTGCTTCGCACAGGCATTCGAGTACCATCTGGCTTTGTGACGACTTATCAAATTCCCGAAAGAGCAATCAAAGAAGCTATAACCAATGCAGTTATACATCGTGATTATTACACTAAACGTGATATTGAAATAAGAGTTTTTGAGGATCGCGTTGAGATTGAAAGCCCGGGCCTTCTCCCTTTTAATATCACTCCATCAAACATTGGGGTTGAGAGAGCACATGGATATAGGAATGATCTGTTAGTGAAACATCTACGTGAATTTCCTGATCCGCCAAATCTTGATCAAAACGAAGGCGTAAAGGCAATACGTCAAACAATGATGACAGCCAATCTTTATCCTCCGATTTTTTGGACGTACCCTCGTTTGCAGGATGCCGTCAGAGTGATTCTGTTAAATGAAAAAACTCCGAGTGAATGGGATAAAATCTCGCATTATTTGAATCAAAATAAATATATCAATAATCAAGCGGCAAGAAAAATTCTGAACATACAAGACACTTCAGTTGTATCTAGGCTACTTTCTCGATGGACTAAACAGGGGCTTTTGACCAAGATTGTTCCGAGGGTTGGAGCAAAACGCAATACGATATATCGCTTGCCGGCGACTGATGATAAAAGTTTATTTGCAAGAGACAAAAGCAAATAACCGCAAAATGGCAGTTTCTAGGCATTTTTAGAAGGTTTATTTGCAAGGAGGCCAGTAAATCAAAAATATTATGGCAAAAAAAATCCACAACAATCTGCTGAACGAACTGCCGCTTGCCGAGGCGCTCAAGGGCGAAGTAAAGGCGTGGGCGGATCAGGGCTGGCAGGGCGTAACGCAGACGACATACGAACTTCTGGCGTATTGGTTTAATCGTGCCGGAGAAACGGACGAGAAATTTCACGACTGCCAGCGCCGCGCTGTGGAGACGATTATTTATTGCCACGAAATTTTGGGGATTGAAACATTAAAGCAAGCGTTTGAAAAATTCGCGCCGGAGGCCCTTGCGGCAAGCGCCGCGCTAACGGACGAAGTAGAGAGTCTGCCGTTTGCCAAATACTGCCTCAAAATGGCAACCGGCACAGGTAAGACATGGGTACTTGCCGCGCTTTTGGTCTGGCAGTATTTCAACGCCTTAAACAATGAACGGTCTGGCAAATACTCTACGCATTTTTTGCTCGTGGTGCCAGGACACGAAGTATTGAATCGTCTGCTGGATATGTTTTTGGGAAAGCACGACCCAAAAACCGGCAACCGCGACAAATCCAAATCAGATTTTGAGCGGCCGCTTTTTATGCCGGAGGGCGAGCGGTTTCGCAATCGCTTCCATTTGCAAGTCCTTGAGCCGGCGGATATTCGTTCCAATCTTACGCCCCCGGACGAGCCGTTTGTGTATATCACCAACTGGCAACAGTTTCGGCTGAACGAGGGAAGCAACTTGTGGGACCAGCTGACCGGCGCCGATGTAGAGGAACAGCCACGCGGCGAAATTATCGCCGATTTTATGAGCGAGTATCCGGATTTGATTATTTTCAACGACGAGGCGCACCATGTCCATGGCGCCAAAACCGCCAAAGGCGAGGAATTGGTCTGGCGGAAATTTTTAACTGTTCTATATAACCGAATGGCGGAAAAGCGCGGCGGCGAGAAAGGCGTGTTTTTGCAAATTGATTTTTCCGCTACGCCATTTTACGGAAGCGGGGAGAAAAAAGAGTATTTCCCGCACATCGTCTATGATTTTACTCTTGTGCAAGCAATGGGCGAATTGCTTGTGAAGCAGATATTTTTGGAAGAGCGCCAGTCGTTTGCGGGCGAAAAGTTAAAAGAGCTGAAACCAACCGCTGAACGAGAAAAACCGGATGATGACCACGCGCGTGGGAAGATCGCCGGACTATCAGCAGAGCAGAAGATACTTTTAGATATCGGCAAAAGCAAACTGGAACAAATCGCCGATGAATTTCGTAAAAAAGGACTGGATAAAAAGCCGGTGCTTTTTGTGCTTGCGGAAAACACCGAGGTAGCTGATTTGGTGGCGGAGCATTTAGCGGAGAGAATTGACGAGCGAGGCAGAAACTACAGCAATCAGATTCTGGTGATACATTCAGGTGATAAAACCGGTAAAAAAGGAATGAGTGAAAAAGAATGGGATGTATATAGGCGGCCATTAGAAACTTTAGATGAATCAGAGGAAATAAACCCGATCCGCGTTGTGGTGAGCGTTTTGATGTTGCGCGAGGGCTTTGACACGCAAAATGTGGCGGTGGTCGTGGTATTGCGAAGCGCGAAAGCTGATCTCCTCTTAGAGCAAATTGTCGGGCGCGGAGTTCGGCTGATGTTTCCGGAATATAAATATCCCGAACTTGCGGACTTGAAGCGCGAGGCGCGGGAAGATGTGATGGCTAAACGGCTACCGAAAAATTCTTTGGACTTTCTTTTCGTCGTTGAGCATCCAGAATTTAGGAAATTTTATGAGGAACTGCAGAAGCAGGGATATGCTATTGGCATTGGCGATTCTTCCGGCGCGGAGGCGACCGGCGACTTGGTTTTGTCGGAAGCCACGCCAGAGAGAATCAAGAACTATGATCTTTCTTGGCCGATACAAGTATACGAACAATCGCCGAAGTTTGATTTTTCAGCCATAGATATTGCTGGGCTTCCGAAGTATCCCATTCCATTTGAAACGCTTAAAAAACAACTTTCTCAAATCGCTATCACAGAAACGAACGTCGAAACAGGGGGAAAAATCAAAACATGGAAGCTGGACAATAAGTATTTTGACTATTCCCATTTTTTGCGCCAAGCAACGATTGCCGTTGCTTCCGATAAAGGCGCGCATATTCTCACCGGATATATGTCCGATATCACGGGAATTATTGATGGGTATGTCAGCAATTATTTATTCGGCGGCGAGATTGATTTTCAGAAAGCGGAAAATTATACGGTCTTGAATTATACGCCGCTCTTTGATTTCGTCGTCGGAAGCGTCAAGCGGGCGCTGTTGGACGGATTAGGCGCGATTCAATACGAGGTGAAAACCGGAAGAATCGGCAAATTGAGCGATGCAAAAAAGATTTATGTGCGCTCAAGCTTTGCCGTGCCGGTAGAGCGGTGCATCTATCCGCTTTCCGCATATTCGCGCTGCGGGGAAGGATTTGAGAAAAAATTTATGGAGGAAACTTTGGACAAGTCCGCCGAGGTAGAAGCATTTGGCAAAATTCAAGAGAGGAAACACCCTCTCAACATTTCATATCGCGATAAAGACGGAATCAAGCACGACTATTTTCCCGACTTTATAATCAAAACGAAAGATAAAATGTATGTCGTGGAAACGAAAGCAGAGGACGAGATGCAAAAAGCGGAAGGCAACGGAAAGAATTTGATTGTTTTGAAGGCGCGCGCGGCTGTGAGCTGGTGCAAAACAGCAAGCCAAGTGTCGTTACCAAACCAGCCGCAGGAATGGGAATACTTTATGCTTTCCGATAAAACATTCAAGGAAAATAAGCAACTTGGTTTTGACGCATTGGCTGGATTTGGAAGGCTGGATTTAGAAAGGCTTTTGGCGAGCGAAGCGGGAAAATTACTGTAAAGATTGTAGATTAGTTTACAGTTATTTTTATCATCCAAGAAATTATGCTATACTTCTCTGTGGATAAATTAAAGCGCGACGCGGGAGGGGAGTTGCAATCTCGCAACAATCATCTTTTTGCGTTCTCGTTTTGAATCGTTACTATGCATCAATTCACTCAAAAGGATTTTGATCTCTCATCTCTGGTTTTGCGAGTCGCGTTGGGGGCGTATTTTATTATCGCCGGACTCGCGCAAATTGTTAATTATGCAGGTTTTGCCGGCAACATTTCCGGATATGCGATAGTTTCCTACATTCCGTACGCTGGAGTTCAAGGGGTCGTTTCCGCGCTTTTCCCTTGGATTGAATTGACGCTTGGATTGTTGCTTGTGTTAGGGCTTGCGACAACTATTTCAGCCTTGCTCGCCGCGCTTATCTCATTTATGTTTACTGTTGTGAATGGCTTTATAGAGGGCGCATCAATTGCAAGAGACGTGCTTTTTATCGCCGTATCCCTTGCTCTTATGCTCATGGGCGGCGGAGGGTACAGTTTGGATCACAGAGTTCGCGGGAAAGGCAAGCGTATAGGAAATCAAAAAAAATAGGAGGTAATAATTTTTCATGACACTTGATGATCGCAAAAAACGAACTCATAATTCGGTCGCAAAGAAGCTCTACGATCTTATGGAATCAAAGCGGTCAAACCTAATTCTCTCTCTTGATGTAACGCGAGGGAGAGATTTTTTTGATATTCTTGAACGCGTTGCTCCTCATATAATTATGGTAAAAACTCATATTGATACGATGCATGGCTTTGACGCAGAGTTTATCAAGCGCTTGATTTCACTTAAAGAGAAGCACAGTTTTCTTATTTTTGAGGATCGTAAATTTGCGGATATCGGCAACACAGTAAAATTGCAATATACAAAAGGCGTGTTTCAGATTATTGAATGGGCTGATCTTGTTACAGCCCACATTTTCCCTGGACCAGGCGCAATAGTGGCTTTGCGGAAAGCGTGGAAAGAAACGAGATATGAACGAGGTCTCGTGATTCTTCCACAGATGACTTCCGAAGGCAACTTGTTCTCTCCGGAAGTTCGCGATAGGGCGCTTGAGATTGCAAAGGAGTATTGCGATTTTGTGATCGGGTTTATAGGAGCGTCTCAAGGAGATGGGTCGCTTTCGCTGATTCGCGAACGCGCATGGCCGGAATTTTTAATTTTTGTTCCGGGTGTTAACATACAAAAACAAAAAGATGAGCTTTCACAAACATACGTTGCGCCGGAGATGGCAATCCGCGAAGGCGGCGATATTATAATCGTCGGGCGCGGGATTTACGAAGATGAAGCTCCTGAACGCGCCTCGGTTGAGTATAAAGAAAGGGCATGGAGTGAACTTATGAAACGCGAACAATCTTCTTAACGATTCACTTGAAGATACTGGTCCCACGGAGTAATATCTAAGAGATCAAGATTTTGATACATGCAGACCGCTTTTACAAAGAGCCGAGCTGTTTGGAGATTTGTGAGAATCGGAACATTTAAGTCAGCCGCAGTGCGGCGAAGCGCATAATCGTCATCAACTTCAAACGAGCCGGTTTTGACGGGCTTTTTATAATCAAAATCATTGATGACAATTGCAAGATCAATTTCTTTTTTGAACATGTATGTTGCAATATTGGGCTCTTTCGGCGCTTCGTGCAATTTGTAGAGCCGCGTAGCGATGACGCCGGAATACGACAAAAATTCAGTTGTGTGGTGAGTTGCATAAATCGTAAACCCGCGTTCTGAAAGCGCCCGTGCGCTCTCCAAAAATTTTTGCTTATTGGTTTCTCCACCAAGAGAAAGGAGTACGCCTTTTTTTGGCAGATGAAATCCTGTTGCAAGGATTGATTTTAGATACGCCGCTTCAAGCGTTTTATCCAGCGCGCCAACCTCTCCAGTTGAAGCCATTTCAACGCGCAATATCGGATCCGCTCCCTTCAGTCGGGAAAACGAGAATTGCGGCGCTTTTACGCCGACATACGGCAGTTCAAAAGTATTACGTTCGCATTTTTTCATTTTTGCGATCCCCCGGTTATGTTCTATGAGCGCATAAGTTGCCATTTCCACTAAATTGTTGCCTGTTACTTTTGAAACAAACGGAAAGCTACGGGAGGCGCGCAGGTTGCATTCAATAACTTTAATGTCATTATCTTTTGCAAGGAGCTGGATGTTAAACGGGCCTGTGATTGAAAGAGCTTTGCCGATCACTCGCGTCATCGCCCGAATGCGCCGCACAGTTTCAACATAGAGTTTTTGCGGCGGACAGATGATGGTTGCGTCTCCGGAGTGCACTCCGGCGTTTTCCACATGCTCGCTTAAAATATCAATAAGCACCTCGCCTTTTTTAGCGACCGCGTCAACCTCAATCTCTTTTGCTCCGACAATGAATTTTGTAATGATAACCGGATGTTCGGGAGAAAGATAGGTCGCCTCTTTCAGATATTCGGAAAGATCTTCATCGTTAAATGCGATGTTCATCGCGGCTCCGGAGAGGACATAAGACGGACGCACAAGAACCGGATATCCAACCATGAGCGCGAATTTTTTTGCGGCCGAGATTTTTGTGAGTTCTTTCCAAGCCGGCTGGTCAATCGCGAGTTTATTTAATAGTTTTGAAAATTTATAACGATCTTCCGCGCGATCAATGTCTGACGGCGCTGTGCCTAAAATGCGCATTCCGGCTGACTCGCATTTTAACGCGATATTGTTCGGCGTTTGTCCGCCCATTGAAAGAACCACTGCCTGCGGGCGTTCCTCTTTATATATATCGCGTACGGTTTCAAAACTTAACTCCTCAAAATACAGCGTGTCCGCCATGTCGTAATCGGTTGAAACGGTCTCTGGATTATGATTGATCATGATCGTTTTGTATCCAATTCGCCGAAGCGTTTCTCCACATGTTACCGCGCACCAGTCAAATTCCACGGAACTTCCGATGCGATAGACTCCGGAGCCCAGTATCATAATTTTTTTGTCCGGTTTTATTTTGTTTTTCTGTTTTTTTTCGTATGTGGAGTAGAGGTAGTTCGTTTGCGCAGGATATTCCGCGGCAAGCGTATCAATATGATTTATACGCATCACGATGCCGTGCCTGCGCCTGTAGCGATATATTTCATCTTCGCTACTGTTTGTAAGAAGCGCGATTTGTTTGTCCGAAAACCCTTTGCGCTTTGCTTCATAGATAAGTAGCGGGTTTAGATATTGCGAGTCCTTTAATGTCTTCATAAAATCAGTGATATTTTTTATTTTATTAATGAACCACGGATCAATGAGAGACCACTCTGCGATTTTTTTCGGCGCAACATTGCGTTTAAGAGCTTCTGTAATTGCAAGAACGCGATGTTCGTTTGGCCGTTTAATCAGTTCAATAAGAGCTTCCGGAGCGCGTTTACTGTTTATTATCCCAAGCGACTCTGCAAGGTGCGGATATTTTTGTGTGAGACGTTCTACGCTTGCAATAATTCCTGTTTGATCCAGCCCGAGCATACGAGACGCTTTTTGAAACGCTTCTTCAAACGATCTTCCGATTGCCATTACCTCGCCGACGCTTTTCATTTGCGTGCCGATTCCGCGATCAGCGCTTTTGAATTTGTCAGTGTCCCATCTGGGCATTTTTACGACTACATAATCAAGCGCTGGTTCAAAAAAAGCAGTTGTTTTTTTTGTGATTGAGTTTTGCAATTCCGGAAGATTCCAGCCGATCGCCAACTTCGCGGCGACGCGGGCGAGCGGATAGCCTGTTGCTTTTGAGGCGAGCGCGGAGGATCGCGAAAGTCTGGCGTTCACTTCAATAATGCGATAATCTAAATGATTTTGAGTGCTTGCGCGGAGAGCAAATTGTATATTGCATTCTCCGACAATTTCAAGATTACGTATCAGTTTAATTGCGATTGAGCGCAGTCCGTGATATTCCCCATTCGTCAAAGTTTGAGACGGCGCGACAACAATAGATTCTCCCGTGTGCACACCCATCGGATCCATGTTCTCCATATTACATACAGCGATGCAGTTGTCAGCCGAATCGCGAACCACTTCATACTCTATTTCTTTCCATCCCGTGAGGTCTTCTTCAACAAGGATTTGACGGTGCCTTAAAAGAGCGAGCGCCGCATAGTTTTCAAGTTCTTTTGCGTTTGCCGCGCATGCCGAGCCTTCTCCGCCAAGCGCAAATGCCGATCGTATAATAACAGGATAGCCGATTTTTTTTGCCGCGATAATCGCTGATTTTGGAGTTTCGGCAACTAGACTTTTAGGAGTTAAAAGATTAAGTTTTTTGAGCGTTTGTATAAAAAGCGCGCGATCTTCAGTTTTTTCTATTGCGGACATTGGCGTGCCAAGAATGCGCGGTTTTTTATTTTCTCCGAGAAATCCTTGGTTGTGTAGATCAATCCCGCAGTTCAACGCGGTTTGTCCCCCGAAAGAAAGCAGAATGCCGTCGGGTTTTTCATGTTTTATAATTCTTGAAACAAAATGCGCATTTATCGGAAGAAAGTATACGCGATCCGCAAGCCCGCGAGATGTCTGATAAGTTGCGATATTAGGGTTGACGACAATGGTTTTTATTCCCTCTTCTTTCAGGGTTTTTATCGCTTGAGAGCCAGAGTAATCAAACTCGCCTGCCTCCCCAATTTTTAACGCGCCGGAGCCAAGAACTAGTACTTTGCGGAGTTTTGGACTTGAAATTTTATTCATTGGAATTTATCATTGAAATCCATTCATCAAACACCCATTCTGTATCAGTTGGTCCGGGTGCGGCTTCCGGGTGAAACTGAACCGACATCCACGGATAATGCTGGTGCCATAATCCTTCAACAGTTCCGTCGTTTAAGTTCCGAAACCACACGCGCCAACCTTTAGGCACGGTTTTTTCATTAACCGCATAGCCGTGATTTTGGGTCGTGATGTACGCCCGATTGCGCAGTTCGTCAATAACAGGCTGGTTTTGGGAGCGGTGTCCGTATTTTAATTTGTATGTCTTCGCGCCACAGGCAAGCGCCAGGAGTTGGTTGCCAAGACAAATTCCGAGAATTGGAATTAAAAATGACGGATTACTAATCGCTAATTGATTTTTTATTTGTTCAATTGTTTTATCGCATTTTGCAGGATCTCCTGGTCCATTTGATATAACTATCCCATTGATTCTAATTTTTTCGTAATTCGTTAATTCAAAGTTCCACGGCACACGAATCACTCGGCATCCGCGTTTTATAAGACAACGGATGATATTCAATTTCACGCCGCAGTCGTAGAGGAGAATAGTATTTTTCTGTTTCTCTATTTTTACTGTATTTGGTTCGTACACGATCGGTTCTTTGCAACTTACTTCAGCCACTAAATTTTGTTTATTTGGATCTTTAAAAGTATATTTCGTTAATTTGTCATTTGTAATTCGCCCCAACATCGTCCCTTTTTCCCGCAGTTTTTCGGTGAGCGCGCGCGTGTCCACGCCCTCAATCGCCGGCACGCCTTCTGATTTCAGCCAATTTTCAAGCGATTGTTTAGCCTGCGGGTGAGAATATTCTTTGCAATATTCTCTGACGATGAGCCCTGCTATTTGTATTTTTTCTGATTCAAAGGAGTGACTAAATAAGTCTTTAGTTTTAAGTTTGGAGTTGGTCTCCACTCCATAATTTCCGATCAACGGATACGTCAACACTAAAATTTGCCCGTGATATGACGGATCAGTGAACGTTTCCGGATACCCAACCATGCCGGTATTAAAGACCACTTCGCCTGATGCATCGGTTTGCGCGCCAAAAGATTCGCCTGTGAGTATGGTTTTGTCTTCTAATATCAGTGATTGAGTTCTCATATACAAAAAATCCCGAGAAGTCGGGATTTATATGGTTATGAATTCTTCTATTGTTAAACCAGCTTGATCAATAATACTTTTTATTGTTTTCTTTTTAATGTCTTTATGGTGGTATGGGACAGTAACGCGGCGTTTTAGAGCGGGGTGAATAAGGATAACATGGCTTCCAGTTTGATGATCAATAATAAAACCAACTTTCTGTAATTTTTTAATTGTCTCCTTTGATCCTGGAACAGGTAGTTTCATTTTATACTGGTTGCAAAATAGTTTTTTCCCATTGCGGCAATTTAATTTCAAGTGAGGTGGTAATTAGATGGCCGTTTTCTACAGGAATCGGTTCTCCGTGTTTTATCAAACTTTCCAGGTAGCCCTCTATCGCATCCCGCGCCATCGCTATTGCTTCTTCAAATGTCTCGCCTTCTGTGGAGCAACCGGGCAGAGCCGGTACAGTGACAGTGTATCCGCCTTCATCAGCAGGTTCTAAAATCACTGTGTAATGATTGATTGTTATAGGCAGGTTCATCATAAATTTATTTACCATCATATCAAACCGCGTCTTTCGCCGTCAAGCGCTAAAAAAAGCGCCATGCGGACCCACACGCCGTTATGAGCTTGTTTGAAATAAATCGCGCGCTGGTCATTGTCTATCTCCGGGTTTATTTCCCCGACTCTTGGCAATGGATGCATAAAAAGGCAATCATCCTTAAAGAGCGCCGCGGTGGCTTTATTCAGCACGTAAGCATTTTTGAGCCGCGCATATTCTGCCTTATCTTGGAATCGCTCTTCTTGTACGCGCGTCATGTATAATACTTGAACTCCCCTCGCAATTTCATCCCATGTTTCAAGTTCTTGACAAGAGATGCCCTGATTTTTTAGCTTAGTCAAAATTTCCTCCGGCATCCTTAAAGAAGAAGGGGAGATGAAATAAAATTTTGGATTAAAGTGAGCAAGACCTTGAGATAAAGAGTGCGCTGTTCTTCCATATTTAAGATCGCCGACAAAAGCTATAATTAAATTGTTGAGAGGAATTTTTTCAGCGATCGTAAAAATATCCAATAACGCTTGCGTGGGATGCTCGCCGCTTCCATCTCCCGCATTCACAATCGGCACATGCGATACTGCCGCCGCTCGTGCCGCCGCCCCGGTTTCAAAATGGCGCATTACAATATAATCGGCATAACCGTTTACTATTTTAATTGTGTCTTCAAGAGTTTCTCCTTTTTTTGTTGATGTTGTCTTTGCGTCAGCAAATCCTAAAACGTTGGCTCCTAACCGCAAGGCAGCGCTTTCAAATGAGAGACGCGTGCGCGTGGACGGTTCAAAAAAGAGCGTTGCGATAATTGACCCCCGCGCCGCATCGCAATAAGTGATGGGCGAGGATTTTATGTCGCGCGCCTTTTCAATTATTTGAAGAAGTTCATCGCGAGAAAAGTCTGTAATTGAAAGTATATGTTTCATATGAAGTAAAAAGACCAATGCTCATAAGAGTTATGATAGCGCCCGCTAAAACAACTCCGATAAAAATAGCAAATAGCGCTTTCCGATAGGGGATGCCGAAGAGGTATGCCGCAAGCGATGCGCTCCATGCGCCGGTGAAAGGTCCTGGAATTGCGATGTAGAGAATCAGAGCGGCCACTCCCCAGCCTTCAATTTTTTTTGAAATTCCGTGTTCAGTTTTTTTTCGCCACCAAAGATAAAGCGCAATCGGTTTATCTAAAAGCTTATGATGTGTTTTTATCTCTGGAAGAGCTCCTATGCCAAATAGTTTTTCAAACCCGGGCAAAAGCAGTAAAAGAAACGCTGGCGGAATCATATTGCCGAAAATCGCGGCGCCGTAGGCGAGCAAAGGGTTCGCTCCTTTGAAAATTCCATACGGTATTCCCGCGTTCAACTCCCCAACAGGCGCCATGGAAAGCAGAAAAATTTTAAGAAATGTTTCGTTCATCACTCTGCATTTTAACAAGCTCTTCTGCCAATGCGCCTTTTTCTTTGAGCAAATCATCTTTCTTATTGGTCCAATACTGAACTGACTCTCTACTTTTGACTTTTTTTTTCTCATTAACACTGCTATCCAAAAGTTTGAGGCTTTTACGCAGATTTATTTCCGCGCCACTAAGCCGTTTACAAACCCCAGCATAGAGTCCGAGCGTTGTTGCGAAATCGGGATTTTTGCTTCCGCAATTACGGCAAAAGAATTCACCTTCTTTTAGAAGATGGTCTGTGTTGTTTTTGCATTTTTCTGAAGTTGTTTTTCTTTCCGGATCCTTGCGGCGTGGTCGCTTAGACTCTCTTTTTAGTAGATCAGCTCCAATGAATCCATCCACATAGATTTCAGGTTTGCTCATAGTGTTTCTGCCCCTCCTTTATTATCCGTTCAGAAAATTGTTTTAGCGATTCGTTTATCGGCTCTCTTGAACCAAAACGCCGGACTGAAAGCATGGCAGAATCTTCCCAAACTCCGCTTGGCGTGGCTTCTTTATCGCCGATTACAATTGTATAAGGAATTTTTTGGCTAGCAGAGTTTCTTATTTTTGCGCCGACAGTCTCACCGCTTTCATCAATTTCTATCCGAAGCTCTGCATTTTTTGCAAGCAGATATTCCTTGAGCAATGACGCGGTTTGAATATGATTTAACGAAACAGGCGCGATAATAATCTGCGCGGGCGCAAGCCAGAAAGGAAACGCGCCGGCGTAATGCTCAATCAAAATGCCCATAAAACGTTCAATTGCTCCAAGTATAGTGCAGTGGATCACCGCCGGACGCTCTTTTTTTCCAAGATCGGAAATGTAGAACAAGTCAAAATTTTCCGGCTGATTAAAATCAAGTTGTACAGTTGTAAGTTGCCACGGCCTTCCCAGAGAATCATTGATCGTAATATCAATTTTTGGCCCATAAAACGCGGCTTCGCCTTCTGCGATCGTGTATGGCACCCCCCAGTTTTTAACTGCGGCAATAAGCATCTCTTCTGCTTTTGCCCACAGCGCGTCATTTCCAAAGTATCTTTCCTTATGTTTTGGATCGCGCACAGAAATGTTTAGAGTGTATTTATCCAGTCCGAAAACTCGGTATGTTTTTTGCATCAGCGACAAAATCATTTTTATTTCCGATTCAATCTGATCGTGTCGTATGAAGTGGTGTGTGTCATCCTGCGTCAGTCCTTTTACGCGCACGAGCCCTGAAAGTTCTCCGCTTTTTTCATTGCGATAGACGGCTGTCGTTTCCGCGTAGCGAATCGGAAGTTCGCGATAACTGTGCGCTGATCCTTTATAAAGCTCAAAGTGGTGCGGACAGTTCATCGGTTTTATCACAAATTCATCTCCTTCTGAATCGGTCATCACAGGCATCATCGCATCATATTTTCCCATGTGTCCGCTTTTTTGGTATAACTTCGCTTTCGCGATATGCGGGATATGCACGAATGTGTATCCGAGCGCTTCCTTCTCTTTCCGCATAAATTTTTCCAGTTCATGCTTGATGATTTCTCCTTTTCCGGTAAATAACGGGAGCCCTGGCCCAACAAGATCAGAAAAAATAAACAACCCTAGTTCTTTTCCCAATTTTTTATGATCGCGCTTTTTCGCTTCCTCGCGCATTTTCAGATAATCGTCAAGTTCTTTTTGCGTTTGAAACGCTGTGCCGTAGACGCGCGTGAGCATGGCGTTTTTTTCGTTTCCACGCCAGTACGCGCCCGCGATTGAAATCAGTTTGAAGCCCCCTAGTTCCTGTTTCGGATTTTCTACATGTCCGCCGCGGCAAAGATCGGTAAAATTTCCGGAGGTATATACTGTAATCTCTTCGCCTTTGTTTTGAAGTTCGTTAATGAGTTCAATTTTGTACTGATTTCCGTCAAAAAATTCTTTTGCCTCATCTCCGGTTAATTTGCGCCGCGTAAACGCGCTCCATCCTCCCAAAAGTTCGCGCATTTTGGTTTCAATTTTTGGAAGATCGTCTTCTAAAATCGGTTCCTGAAATTCAAAATCATAATAAAAACCGGTTTCAATCGGGGGGCCGATCGTTGGTTTTGCTCCAGGGTAGAGTTCTGTAACAGCCGCGGCGAGGAGATGCGCGGCGCTGTGGCGGAGGTTGTTAAGATAGGTTTTGTCCTCGGGCATAAGCAGTTACTTACGATCAAAATTTTTCTTCCGCATTTTTAATCGTTATCGCAATTTTCTCCGGAATCCGAGGCGCGCGGGTTACCCAAAAGGGAGAGAAGCGCACCTCTACCGCATCAATCGCTTCATTCGTTAATAATTTTGTCTGAATCTCGTTTGCGGACAATCCAGCGAGCTCTTTTAGGTCAATTATTTTTTTTGTTGCATCAAGAGTTGTGAACCCTTCAATTTCTGTAGCGATCTTTACTTCGTTCGTTTCCGGATTTATTTCCTGAATGGTGTAAGAAAAACTTTCGTCATTATATCCAAGCACATCCTTTCCATCAGGAAGATCTGCCTCAAAACTGGTTTTTGTCATATCTTTAACTGTTTCCTCGTCAAAATTCACTCCGTAGGCTTGGGCTGAAGCAATCACAGCAAATTGCTCTTTTTCTTCACCGATTTTTCCGTCGCTTTCAAACGTAGCGTCTCGTAAAAAAATACGATTTCGCGTTATGACAATTCCTCTCTCATTGAAATCTTGAATTGCTTTTTCAGCGAGTTTTGCGAGCGCCTCGCTATTCCCTCGTTCAAGGTCTGTTGAAGCAATTATTTTGACAATTCGCGCGCCGCCTGTAAATTGCTCCGAACTTTTTCCATAAACAAGTTTTTGGCGTTCAAGAGAGAGCCCTGGAATAGTGAAAGTTGTTGGCGTGATATCTCCATTTTTGCCTTTTTGATCAGCTTTTACTGTAACTTCCACTGTGCCGCGCGAGGGAACAGTAACGCGATTAGTTGTCCGGAAAAGAATACCATCCGGAGTAAGGAGCCGTGTTTTTGGAACAAGAGATTGGGCAAAAGGAAGTTCGCTGATAATTGTAACAGCGCCGGTTGCGTAGTCCTCCAATTCCGCGCCTGTTCCTTCCGGGATAATTATTGCCTCAATAGAAATCGGGATAGTATGCGCAACAGCGCCATAACCTCCAGTTTCCGCGTTTTCATCGCCGTCTTTCAAAACTTTTTCGCGAAGTTTTTTAATCTCGTCTGTTTCAGCATTTTCATCATTTGCAAATGTAATAGGAAGGATAATTTCCGTTTGCCGTGTTTTGCCTTGTTCGCGCGCTGTTATGAGAACTTCAGCGTGAGAAAGTGTGAAGTGAAGAGTGATAATCCCAAGCCCGAGCGCGGAGGCAAAGGCAAGAAGGGCAAGAAGTTTATAGATTACGAGTTTCATATTTATTGTAAGATCACATCTATTTTTCGTTGCAATAAATCTTCCGGATGCACCTTGAAAGATGTTTTCATGATTTTAACACGGTTCCCGATAATCTGTAAATACACAGGCACGTCCCCAGGAAACTGAACCAGCAGTTCTTTGATTTTAAGGAGCGTATCTTTTGAAACAATCGCGGGAATGCGCACTGTAAACACGGTTTCTTCCGATTTTTTTTGTTTTGTTTTTGTCATAGCCTCCAGCTTTTGTTCGTCAATCGGTTGGATCGTTTCCGCAATGAATTTCGGCTCCGTATCTTTCCACGAAAGCGAGCCTTTTATAAGAAGAATCGCGTCTTTGTGAACAATATTTTTTACGTTCTGCAAAAGTCGGGGAAATATGATCATTTCCAATTCCCCTCCGAAATCCTCTATTTTTACAAAAACCATCGTGTCTCCTTGTTTTGTCTGAATAGATTTTATGGCGTTTACAACTCCGATGATTGTAGTTTTTGCGTTGCGTTCAGAGATCGCGAGTTCTTCCCGATTGGTTGTGAGAATTTTAATCGGCGTTATACCGAGATTTTCCATGTACGGCTTTACATGATCAAGCGGATGAGCGCTCGCGTAAAGCCCCAGATATTCTTTTTCGTATTGAAGGATCGGATACGCCGCAGGATCAAAGAGAGGTTTGAATCGTATTTCGCGCGTAACAGGCGCGTCCCCGAATAATGACACGCGATCAGAACTTGTATGAGTTTTTATATCGCGGGCAAAGGCAAGCATAGTTTCTATATTGTAATCAAGTGTCGCGCGGTCGCAAAATCTATCAAGCGCGCCGGCTCTGACTAATGCCTCAAGCGATTTTTTGTTGATTGTTGTTGTGCGAATTAAAAAATCCTGAAGAGTCGCGTAAGCTCCGCGCGCCTCGCGATTTTCTATCACCTGCTCAATCACATTTGCCCCAAGATGCTTAATGGCATTTAACCCAAATCGGATGTTTTGCCCTGCCTCTGGAGCGCCGATCACTGTAAATCCGCCGAGGCTTTCGTTCACATCTGGAGGAAGAGTTAAAATATGCAAGGCGCGGCATTCTTCAATTCCTTCAGCAACTTTTTCCATGTTTCCGGATTCGCAGGTCAAAAGCGCGGCCATAAATTCTGGAGGAAAATTCGCCTTTACATAAGCGGTTTGATACGCGACGAGCGCATAAGAAGAGCCGTGCGCTTTATTGAATCCGTACGCCGCGAATGGTTCTATCAGACGCCATATTCGCTCGGCTTCGCTATCTGAAAGCGAGCTTGTTATTTTGCACCCGTCAATAAATTTATCTTTTTGCGCGGCCATTTCAGCCGGAATTTTTTTACCGATCGCTTTTCGTAACTTGTCGGCCGATTCCCAGTTGTATCCCGCAAGCGTTATCGCTGTTAAAAGCACATCATCCTGATAAGTGATGATGCCGTAGGATTTTGCCAAAATATCTTTGAGTTTCGGATGAGGGTAGGAAACAAGCGAAGGATTATGTTTTCTCTTGATATATTCAGGAAGAGATTCAATGGGCCCAGGGCGGTAAAGAGAAATCATTGCCATAATGTCAAAAATTGTTGACGGCTCAAGTTCTTTTAGATAACGCGTCATGCCGCTTCCGGAGAGTTGAAACACGCCCATGGTTTGTCCGCGCGCGAGGAGAGTATATGTTTTCGCATCATCCAAAGGAAGGTTTTCAAGATCAATAGTAATCCCCCGTGTGCGCGAGATTATTTCGCGCGCAAGCCCGAGAATGGAAAGATTTGTGATTCCCAGCAAATCCATTTTCAGGAGCCCGACATTTTCAACAGCGTGCATTTCATATTGTGTTGTTATGGCTCCTTGGCGCGCGTCTTTTTGAAGCGGCGTAAAATCAGTGAGTTCTCCAGGCGCTATAACAATGCCGGCCGCGTGCACGGACGGATGCCGAACACACCCTTCCACTTTCCGCGAAAGGTCAATCACGCGCGCCACATCCTCATTTTCATCATATGCGGTTTTGAGTTCAGGGTTTTCAAGCAGGGCTCTCTCAAGCGTCATCTTGAATCCTTGAGAGCCGATCGGAATCATTTTCGCGAGTTTGTCGCAGAACGAATATGGGAGATTCAGGACGCGCCCCATATCGCGAACCGCCGCGCGCGCCAAAAGCGTTCCAAACGTGATAATGTGCGCGACTTTATCTGCGCCGTACTTGTCGCGCGTATACTGGATTACTTCGGCTCTCCGCGCGTCTTCAATATCAATATCAATATCCGGAGGCGATGGGCGATAAGGATTTAAGAAACGTTCAAAAGGAAGATCAAAACTCATCGGATCCGCGGTTGTGATGCCGACCGCATAAGATACAAGAGAACCGGCGGCGCTACCGCGAGTTGTTGTGATGATATTTTTTGTACGCGCAAAACTTATAATGTCCGCGACAACTAAAAAATATGGCGCAAAGCCTTTCTTTTTAATAATCTCAAGTTCATAATTCAGCCGCTTCCTGTATTTCTCCGGCGCCTCGTCAATTGATCGCATATTGAAGCGTCTAATAAGCCCTGTTTCCGCCTCTTTTGCAAGATACTCGTCCGGCGCCATGTTTTGCGGAATCGCCACTGTCGGGAACATCCATTTGTTCATCGGAAGTTCCACTGAAACCATGTCTTGAACAAGGCTGGTATTTGAAACAGACTCGGGAATGTCGCGAAATTTATCCCGCATTTCATCCGGAGACGCAAAGTGAAGGTTTGAGTTTATCATTGTCAGCCTGTTCGCGTCCTCAATTTTTTTTCCGGTCTGTAGAGCAAGAAGCGCGTCCTGTGCGTACTTGTCTTCCGGGTTTATGTAGTGCACGTCGTTTGTCGCAACGAGCGGTACGCGCAGTTCCTCGCCCAGTTCTATAAGCGCATCTCTGATCGTTTTATATTCTGGCATTTCCGGATGATCCTGAATTTCTAAAAAATAATTTTCTTTCCCTACAATTTTTTGATATTCCAAAATCACCGCGCGCGCGGCGTCTTTCCCTTTTTCAAGAATGACCCTCGCTAGTTCGCCGTTTGCGCAACCGGAAAGTAAAATTAGTCCTTCGGAGTGCAGAGCCAGAGATTCTTTATCAATGCGAGGTTTATAATAAAATCCTTTGAGCCAGCCGATGCTCGTTAATTTCATTAAATTTTTATAACCGGCATAAGTTTTTGCAAGGATGGTGAGATGATAGCGGGTTCGCTCGCTTTTGCTTCGCTCTTCGGAGAGCGGATATGGGGAGACATACGCTTCCATTCCAAGAATCGGTTTTACGTCGTGTTCTTTGCACGTCTTGTAAAATTCAATTGCCCCGTACATTGCGCCGTGGTCGGTTAAGGCAAGCGCTGGCATCTTAAACTCGCGCGCCTTTTGCACAAGGTCGGAAATTTTCGGGAGTCCGTCAAGAAGCGAATAGTGGCTGTGGACGTGGAGGTGGATCATGAAGGTTCTCCGCTAAAGGCGGATCCGCCTCTGGCGGAAAAGTTAAAGGTTAAAAGTTTAAAGTTGCAGTTAAAAATTGATGATTTGCCATAAATTTTTTAGATAACCTTGCTAGAAAATAAATCAGCCGGGATCTCTTTAATTCTTTTTTTCGCAAGGTCGCAATACTCTTTACTTATATCAATCCCGATATAATTTCTATCTAATTTTTTTGCTCCAACACAAGTAGTGCCGCTTCCACACATTGGGTCTAATACTACATCACTCTTATTTGTCCAAGATAAGATATGATCCTCCACAAGTTTTATGGGGAATGGGGCTGGGTGTTCTTTCGCTGGTTGGTCCTCTTTATTTTTTCCGACGACATATTCCCATACATTCCCTTTGATTTTTTTATCTTTAACCGGCTTTGCCATTTTTTTTCTAGTTTGAATATCTTTTGAATAATTTTTATAAGTAGTCCCATTCAACTGTAACCCTGCATGAAGACAATCAACCATGATGGGATTATGAACTTTTGTTAGTTCTTTACTGAAAACAAACATATATTCAAACTCATTAGTATATCGTTTTCTATAAACTTGCGGAATAGGATTTCTCTTTTTAAAAATCATTGTATCGTGTAGGTTAAAGCCAGCTTCTTTGAAAAAAAGGGCTTGCTGAAAACTCGTTCCTGTTTCGCTACCATCAATTGTCGCGTCTCCAATGACCCAAACAACAATTCCTCCTTTTCTGATGACGCGAAACAACTCTTTGACAATCCCTTCAAAATTAAATTTATAGCCGTTATAAGCTCTTAAATTGTCGTAGGGGGGCGAAGTTACAACTAAATCAACACTTCCGTTTTCGAAGTTTTTAAGTACATCAAGACAATCACCCTGTATAATTTTGTTTAGATAATCTTTTGTACTCATAACGAACTAAATTATATTTACCCTTTCAATTGCCTTTTTGATGGTTTCTATTTTTTGTTCAATTTTTTGTGCCTTGATTAACAATTTTATAGCTTGCTCTCGGTTGAGTTTCTTAAACTCTTCAATTTTTGATGTCCAATAATTAATACCCTCTTGACCCACCTCTTTTGTTTTACCTATTTCTTGTTCTTTATACTTTTTTAAAATACCAAGTGGTTGTTTTGTAATTTCACAAATCAAAGTATCAATCGCGTGCCAATAAGTTGTCCCTCTTTTTTGGTCCGCGGCTTTATAATTTTTCTTAACACATGCCGATGTCTTCCAAAGTTTTTCTAAATCACCTTTTATGCCTTTATCAATCAAAAATTGAAGGTGGACATAAGAAAGAAGCGTTACATTCTGCTCAATTGCTTGGTGGTAAATTTGACTTCTATCTGCTGGATATTGTGATAATGGAGAAACTAAAAGCGCGTAAGTATCTTGTCTTCGCCAATCATCAAGGGCTTTAACCTTAAAATCTTTTTGGTTCTTTGCAGTCCTGCTTAAACGAAAACATTTAGCATCACTAACTAGCGTATAGTTTTTTGCCTTTGAATATACATCCGCAGAATTTCCCCTCGTTCTTAATACTTCCGACTTTAGCCCCAAAAGTTCTAATGATTTAGCCAAAATTATATCTGAAAATTTTGACCATAGTTTTTCTTCCGAACTATCATGCTCAAAAACTTCTGGCATGATACCAACTTGTATTAGTTCTGCGATTAAAGTTTCCTTTTTTATTGGTTGATATTTTTTCTCAATCAATTCGAAAGAATTGCTTTTGTTGCTAAACTGAAAAATATCGTCAATTATTTGTTTGCGAAAAGATTTTTTCATACGTTGCATTTTGAACTTTCAACTTGGTTTTATTTTTGTTTTACGCTTTTTTTTCCTCGCTCTCGCATACTCCACCACCTCAATAATCGCCTTACTTATTGCGGTTGCGGTTGTCGCGGTGGCTGAAGTTTTGTCTTTGAATCGGTCAACGACTTTTGTGAACATTTCAAAACGTTCTTTAACCGCTTTTGTGATGAGCCGCACGTCCCGTAGCGAACAGATTGCGTAATACAGAAGGAGAGAGAGGAGCGTTGCGAGCACGGCGCTTGAGATCGCAAGCGAGAGAAATAGAATGTCTTTTGTGGTGATTGGCATAAATAATTCAAAATTCAAAATCTAAAATTCAAAATCTGAACTTTTACTAACTTTGAATCTTAATTTTGCATTTTTAATTCTGCATTTTGAATTTTATTCTACCACACCTTCACCTCTTTTTTCAACTGTGTTACTATAATCGCTATACTTATGGGAGATCAATTAAGCGACAGACAACTTGCTATTGCATCATGGATGTATGAACGCCGTCTCGTTTTGGAACGAATTGTTCGCGTTTTCTTGGGCGTTTGCATGTTCGGGCTTTTTGGCGCGATCGTCGTAAATACCGTTTTGTATATAAGCTCGTATCAGGCGCATCGCATACAAATCCTGTCAGGAACACAGAATGCGATTCTATCAGGCGATCCCGCGCTTTTAGCCTCTCCCCGCTCACTCACGGCTTCAGAAATTACTGCTATCATAAGAGGGGAGCGGAGCGCAGATTTATATAGTTCAATTAACAATCCAAACGCATCGTGGGCAGTTTTTTCAGTTCGTTATTATTTTACAAGCCGCGGCGCGCCAATTACAGAGCCGCGCGAAACTTTTGCGCTTCCTGGTGAAAATTCGGTTGTTGGTTTTGCAAATGGCGCAGAGTTTTCAGCGCCTTTTGAGCTTATTCTTGAAGACATAAAATGGCGTAAAATTATTTTGCCGATTGAGCGCGAGCGCCTTAAACTTTTTTCCATTGAATCGCGCGATGTCGTATTCACGCCAGGCGATATTGAATCAGCGTCTTCATCAGTTCTAGCAACGCTTGTGAACAAAAGTCCGTTTGGATTTTGGAACGCGCCTATTACAGCGATTCTCTATAATAACAATTCGCTTGTCGGCATCGGGGAATACACGCTTTCACAATTTGCCGCTGGCGAGGAACGGGCTGTTTTGATTGGAGTCGGAAACATCAGATTTCCAGTAACAAATGTAGAGATTGTTCCGCGCGTGAACATGCTTGATGACGGTTCGCTAATGCTATGAAACTTTCAGTTTACAGCCGTTTCCGCAATTTTGATTGGGGAATACTTATTTCCGGCATTTTTTTAATTCTCATCGGTTGCGCTACGCTTTATAGTTTAGAACTTAATAATGAAAATCCTGATTTTTCCCTGCTTCTTCGTCAAGGAGCGGCCTCGGTTCTAGGGATTTTTTTATTAATAGCCGCGCTTTTTACTGATTTTCGCCACTTAAAAAGTTATGCTTATATTCTATATCTTCTCGGGCTTACCATGCTTGCATCACTGCTTGTTTTTGGAGTTACAATTCACGGCACACGAGGATGGTTTGCTCTTGCAGGAATCACGTTTCAGCCGGTTGAGTTATTCAAAATATTTTTTATCATCGCGCTCGCGAGATTTTTTTCCAGTATACGAACGATTAACGATCCGATGAATTTGCTAAAATTAATATTATTTTTGATCGCGCCGGCGATTCTCATTCTTCTTCAGCCGGATCTCGGCACGCTGATTATTTTAGTTGCGATTTTTGCCGGGTACCTTTTTACGGCAAAACTGAAACGAGTATTTATTTTATTTTTTATTTTTATAACACTTCTCGGAGTAATTGCTTCATGGCAGTTTCTCGCGCCGTACCAAAAAGATCGCATCAGCAGTTTTTTCAATCCGGACATGAACACGAAAGGCAGCGCTTATAATATTACGCAGTCCAAAATCGCGATTGGCTCCGGGCGCATGTTCGGGCGAGGGCTTGGGCTTGGAACCCAGAGCTCGCTTCATTTTCTTCCAGAAGAGGAAACAGATTTTATTTTTGCGGTCATTTCTGAATCCCTTGGTTTTGTAGGCGGAGGACTGCTTATTTTGTTGTATACTTTTCTTCTTTCAAGAATTATTTCGCTTGCAAATCGTCTAGACGATCCCTTTGGCTCTCTTATCGCTCTTGGCGTATTTTTTTGGTTTGCTTTTCAGGGATTTGCGAATATCGCCATGAATATAGGACTCCTGCCTATATTTGGGGTTCCGTTGCCTTTTGTAAGCTACGGCGGAAGTTCTCTTCTTGTAAGTATTTTTGCGATTGGCGTTTTAGAGAGCGCCGCGCTTTTTTCTCCTAGAAAGAGTTAGCGCGCTAGGAGATCAGTTTTCTTGACATTCCACAATAATATGCTAGCTTGATTGTAATGTTACAAGCAGAAATTAGACAATCAAAAAGAGGACTTGGCGCATATCGTAGAGAAGGAAAGATTCCGGCGGTTGTGTACGGTCACGGCATTCAGTCCGTGTCAGTTCTTATAGACAAACAAGAGTTTCTGAAACACTTAAGAGCCGAAGGGAAAGGATCTCTTTTGGACCTGAAAATCGCGAGTGATGAGCCGGTAAAGGTTATTCTGCAAGACTTGCAGAAACACACTCTTACGCAAGAGTATCTGCATTTGGATTTTTATCGCATTCGCATGGATGAAAAAATGCGCGTCAAAGTGTTGCTTATTTTTACAGGAGAGGCGCCGGCGGTTAAAACTGGAGGCGTGCTTGTGAAAGCTAAGGATCATGTTGAAATTGAATGTCTGCCAAAAGATTTGATCTCCAGCATTGCTGTTGATTTATCTTCTTTATCAGAATTGCGCGCTTCTATTAAAGTGCGCGATCTCTCTGTAGGTTCAGGCATTTCTATCATCGGCAATCCGGACGATATCATTGTAACGATTGCGGAAATAAAAGAAGACATTGAAGACGCCGCGCTTGCGGCGCAAAAAGAAAAAGAACAGCTTGAAAAATTAAAAGCAGAGCCGGAAGAGAAGAAAGATGCTGAAGAGGGAAAAGAAAAGGATAAAGCCAAAGATAAAGCAAAGGAAAAGAAATAGAGAAATTATAAATCCCGACCTACCTATCGGCAGATAGGTTTATCGGGATTTTTTGTATGCCTTTATCTGTTTCGTACAAACGATAGATTGGCACAGAGTATATTTTTTTCATTATTTCTGTTTGTTTCTCAAGTTCGCGATAATAATAGTAAGAGTCATCAGTCGGAGTCAAGAGCGCAGAACCCGGTTCGTAGCGGACAATTTCCGGTTCAAGAGTTTTATATTGCGCTGGCGTGATATACGGCAAATTTGCCGCGATAATAATTGCGTCAAACTTTTTTTGCGGCGCATTAAGTATCGGTTCAATAAGATTTCCGTGAAAAAATGCGATTTTGTTTTGAACTCCGTGCTGGTTTGCGTTCTCGCGCGCAATATTAAGCGCGTCTATGGAAATATCCACTGCCGCATAATAGTGATGCATGAGAGAGGTTTTTGCAATCGCAATGATGATACATCCGGAACCGGTTCCGACATCAATAACTGCGCATTTTCCGGATGATTTTTTAAGTATTGCAAGCGTATTTTCCACGATTTCCTCGGTTTCCGGGCGGGGGATTAAAACGCTATCGTTAACAAAAAAGTTCAGTCCGTAAAATTCTTTTTTGCCAGTTATGTAGGCAACAGGCTCGCGATTGCATCGTCTGCTGATAAACGCATCGTATCGGACGATTTCCTCGTCTGTCATTTCATATTCCGGATGCGCGTATAAAAATTCCCGAGGACGATTGATCGCCACACTCATCAAAACTTCAGCGTCTATAAGAGGGGAGTGGATGCCTTGTGTTTCTAAACGACGCTCCGTGGCTTTAAGATATTGACTAATAAAGTACATTATGTTATCGTATTGGCATTCTTTCACATAACCCTATGAGGGGGTGGGTGTGAAAGAACTTTTGGGGGATTCTGTTTTTTCTATCTTTCTCGTACAGAATCCCTTTTTTTTATTGCATTTTTTCGCGAAGAGTTGCAATGATATTCTCTATCTCTCCGTTCAAAATTCTCTCAATCTGCCCCCAACTTTCTTTAATGCGGTGGTCGGTTACGCGATCTTGTGGAAAATTATAGGTGCGGATTTTTTCCGAACGATCTCCTGTGCCTATTTGTCCGCGCCTCTCGGCATCGTGTTCCTGTTTTTGCCGTTCGGCTTTTTGGGCCAAAAGGCGCGATTTCAAAATAGTAAAAGCGCGTTCCTTATTTTGCAGTTGAGACCGTTCATCTTGGCATGATACGACAAGCCCGGTTTTAAGATGCGTGATTCTCACAGCTGAATCGGTTGTATTCACGGATTGTCCTCCATGTCCGCTTGAACGAAACACGTCTATTCGCACGTCCTCCGTCTTGATCTCCACATCCACATCTTCCGCTTTTGGAAGCACGGCGACTGTTGCGGTTGATGTATGAATTCTCCCGGATTTTTCGGTTTCAGGTATTCGCTGAACTCTATGCACGCCGCTTTCGTATTTTAATTTTGAATACGCGTTCTCGCCCTGAATTTCAAAAATAATCTCCTTAAATCCTCCTATCCCGATGCGGTTCTCGGAAAGAGTTTTCACGCGCCAGCCCTTATTTTCCGCATATCGCGCATACATTCGGAATAAATCTGCAGAAAAAAGAGAGGACTCGTCTCCTCCTGCGGCCGCTCGGATTTCAACAATAATATCGCGTTTATCAAGCGGATCTTTCGGTTCTAAATCTCCCAACTTATTTTTGACACTCGTAATTTGACTTTTTAGATTTTCAATCTCCTCCTCCGCGAGCTCGCGCAATTCCACATCTTCAGCCGATTGCTCCGTTTCCTCTGCCTGCGAGAGATGATGATTCAGCATAGCGAGTTCTTTCGTATGCGCTATTTTCTTTTTTAGATCATTATATTCAATTGTGAGAGCGCGCAATCGCGATGAATCGCGCAAAACTTCCGGCTTTTGTATGTCAGTTTCAAGCTCATCTTGACGAATTGTAAGCGCGGCAATGTCGTATTCCATTTAAGAGCAATACTACCATTAGAGAAGTGAACTTGACAAGTTCCACTCCCTTTGCTACATTAGCAGACAAAGAGTTTGACTGCTAATTTTAAGGGACTCATATCTATGCTGACTGACCGCCAGAGAACACTGTTAAACGCGCTCATGAATCAATATATTAAAACAGGAGAACCGATCGGTTCGGAACTTCTTGTAGACACGTACCATCTTTCTGTTTCCTCCGCAACTGTAAGGAATGAAATGCTCGCGCTTGATACGCTCGGGTATCTTGAAAAACTCCACACGTCGTCCGGCAGAGTTCCAACTGAAAAGGCGTATTCCTATTATGTTGCAGAGTATGCGAAAAACCCAGTGCTAAACGCCAGATACAAAGAACGCTTATCACAACTGGTTCCAACTTCAAAATATCCGAGCTCGCGCGAAATCGTAAAAGACGTTTCACGAAACATTGCAGATATCGCGCATGAATTCATACTCACGGCTTTTGCGGATAATGATTTTTACTACACAGGATTATCGCATCTTTTTACAAAACCGGAATACGGAGAAGCAGAGAGCATAAAAAATTTATCGGAAATTATTGATGCGTTTGACGCGACGTTAAAAGAATTATACCGCACAATTCCGGAAGAAACACATACGTTTATAGGGTCAAAAAATCCTATTGATAAAAGTTCCAGCTTAATCACAGTCCGCATCGGCGCGAACGGCCCGATTCTTGCGCTTCTTGGGCCTATGCGAATGCGGTATGATGTTAATATCGCTCTTTTAGAATATTGCCAGTCGTTATTGGCAGATTAAGAACTAAAAATATGGAAAACAATTCTCTACAACAACAAACGGAGCAAACGCAATCTGAAGAAATCACTGAACTGCAAAAAAAATGCGACGAGTATCTTGCCGGGTGGCAGAGGGCAAAAGCCGATTACAGCAATCGCGAAAAAGATATCGCGCGCGAAAAAACGGAATTCCTGAAATTCGGAAATGCGGCGCTGATTCTTGAGCTGATTCCGATTTTTGATAATTTTCGCGAGGCGATGATGCACATTCCAAACGAACATAAAACAGACGAGTGGGTTATGGGAATAGAACTCGTGAAAAAACAGATCAGCGATTTTCTCAAAAATTTTGGCGCGGAGACGTACGGAAAAGAAGGAGAAGCGTTTGATCCGAATCTCTTTGAGGCGCTTGATGAGACAGACGCAGAAGAGGATAAAAAAGGAAAAATTGTGAAGGTTGTGCGGATGGGATATAAGCTCCACGGCCGGGTAATTCGCCCGAGCCAAGTGATTGTCGGTAAATAAATTTTAATTAAGAGCAAGTTGCGGGTTTAATAAATTTTTATTATTAAGCGCTGTACTTTGTCTCTCAACTTACGCATATGTCTCTTATAAAATGGCAACCGGTGTTTGATGTTTTTGAAGATATTGACGGTTTCTTCGCAAGCGGAGGCCCTCGCCGCGCGATTTCCCGAACCTTTGCTCCGGCCATAAACATTCGCGAGACCGACGACAGTGTGGTTGTAGAAACTCCGCTTCCGGGCATTGACCCTTCTAAGGTTGATATTACAATTGAAAACGACGTCTTGACGATTGAAGGCCGCGACGAGAAAAGGAGCGAAGTGGAAGAGCAGGATTATTCCCGCCGAGAGTGGACAATGCAGTCTTTTCATCGCTCTGTTGCTCTGCCTGTTGCAGTGCAGTCCGACGACGCGCAGGCATCGTATCAAAACGGCGTCTTGACGGTTACGATTCCGAAGCGCGAAGAGGCAAAGGCGAAGAAGGTTAGTGTGAAGGTGAAGGAGTAAAGTTGCCAAAAGAAAAAATGCCCATATCAATCAAGATATTGGCATTTGTCTCTCGCTTATTTGGGGTCCCTTATTAGGTAAACCCCAATTAAGAAAGAGATACAGCATATCCCTAAGCCTATAAGGCCATAGGGTTTTGGGACATCATTCCAAAACATTAATTGCAACGTCCCAGATACTGCAATTAAGAAAGCTATACGGCCTTTCATCTTTCTCACCTCCTTTCTTTTTTGTAGAATGAGAAAAATGTTGAGCGCAGTATAGCACTTCTTCTTCTTCTTCTTCTTCTTCTTGTCAATAGATGAAGCGCAGAAGCCCATATGAATGCAAAAAGACCGCTACAAACTTACCCAAGATATTTTAAAAAAAGTCGCTGAAATAGATGAGTTTAAGGGCGCGTGGATGAAATTAAAGTTGTTACACAGCCATATCCTTCCGCAATTGGAATGGGTAGCTCTGCTTCAATCCTCCGCATCTTCAACACGAATAGAAGGGTCAGAGATGAGCGACAAAGATGTAGAGGATTTTCTTCAAGGATTAAATATCCAAAAATTTAGGGATTGCGATAAACAGGAAGTGCAGGGATATAAAGAACTGTTGGAAACCGTATGTGCTAATTATGAAACCACACCCTTTACAGAAAATACGATAAAAGGTTTTCACAAGATATTGTTGCAGTACTCACAAAAAGATGAGCGTCATTTGGGAGAGTATAAAAAACATCCAAACACCGTGGTGGCGTTTGACGCAAACGGAAAACAACTCGGCATTATTTTTAAAACCACAGAACCTTATCTAACGCCAAAAGAAATACAGGAATTACTGGAGCGTACAGGAGCTTGGATTCGCGGAGAAGATAAGCATAGGCTTTTGATAATCGCGGAATTTATCGTAGATTTTCTTTCTATACATCCTTTTCAAGACGGCAACGGACGGCTTTCCCGCATTTTAACGAATTTTTTACTGTTGCAACATGGATACGAATTTGTGCGTTTTAGTTCTTTAGAGAGCGTGATAGAGAGTAACAAGCGATTATACTATCTTGCATTGCGCAGGAGCCAAAAGGATCGCGGCAAAAAAAATGAAACGATAGAGCCGTGGATAAACTTTTTTTTAGACGTTTTGGTGACTATGACACGTACGTTAAAGCTGAAGGTGGAAGATAAAGGAATAAGTATACAAATTAGTGAACGAGAACAAAAAGTATTAGAATATGTAAACAAACATCAACGAGTTACAAGCACGGACGTAATGAACAAGTATTCAATAGGTCAAAGAGCGGCGAGTAAAATTTTATTACAAATGGTAGAGAAGAAGCTATTGATTAGACAAGGAAAAGGGAAGAGAGATGCGTTTTATACGTTAAATATAATATAGTTTAACGGAACTTTAACGGAACTTTAACGGAACTAACTTTAATTTTGATTAACTAATCAGTTATACGCTGTACGGTAAATATGCTTTATAGCGTTGTAACTTTAACACTACATGTCAAAAATTCTTGGCATAGACCTTGGCACCACAAACTCCTGCATGGCAATTATGGAGGGCGGCGAGTCAAAGGTTTTGGAAAATAAAGAAGGGCAACGCACCACTCCGTCAATTGTTGCGGTTTCAAAATCAGGAGAGAGGATTGTCGGAGTCGCGGCAAAACGGCAATCGGTTACAAATCCGCAAAACACTCTGTATTCAGTGAAGCGGCTTATCGGGCGCAGGTTTGACGACAATGAAGTTCAGCGTTCTATAAAAACGCTTCCGTATGAAATCCGCAAACGCGGAGAAGGAGTGGAGGTGAAAATGGGCGACAAGTGGTATACGCCGCAGGAAATTTCCGCGATGATTTTGGTGAAACTGAAAAATGACGCTGAAGAAAAGACAGGAGAAAAAATCACAGAAGCCATCATCACATGCCCCGCGTACTTTGACGACTCGCAGAGAAAAGCCACAAAAGAAGCAGGAGAAATTGCCGGGCTGAACGTCCGACGCGTTATCAACGAACCGACCGCCGCCGCGCTCGCTTACGGTTTTGACAAAAAGAAAGACGAAAAAATCGCAGTGTACGATTTGGGCGGCGGTACTTTTGACATTTCTATACTAGAAGTTTCTTCTGATACAGTGGAAGTGAAAGCGACAAACGGCGACACGCATCTTGGTGGAGACGATTTTGATCAGATACTCATGGAATGGATTGCCGACGAATTTAAGAAAGATCAAGGTATTGATTTAAGACAGGATAAACTCGCGCTTCAGCGAATCAAAGAAGCCGCAGAAAAAGCAAAAATTGAGCTCTCAACGCAGATGGAGGTGGAAATCAACCAGCCGTTTATTACAAGCGGCGCTGAAGGGCCGAAGCATCTTCTCTTAAAACTCACGCGCGCGAATCTAGAACAGCTTGTCGGGCATTTAGTTGAGAAAACTCTTGGGCCGGTGAAAAAGGCGCTTGCGGACGCAAAACTTTCGCCAAAAGATATGAACGAAGTGGTGATGGTTGGAGGAATGACTCGCATGCCTCTTGTTCTTGAAACAGTTGAAAAGTTCTTCGGCAAAAAACCGCACCTCGGCGTGAATCCGGATGAAGTGGTTGCGGTCGGAGCCGCTGTGCAGGCCGGCGTTTTACAAGGGGATGTGAAGGATGTATTGTTGCTTGACGTAACGCCCCTTACTTTGGGAATTGAAACTTTGGGCGGAGTCCGGACGCCGCTTATTGAACGAAACACCACTATTCCGACCGCAAAATCGCAAGTTTTTTCAACAGCCGGAGACAGCCAGACGTCAGTTGAGATTCATGTTTTACAAGGCGAGCGCGAGATGTCCGGAGACAACAAGACGCTTGGCAAGTTTATTTTAGACGGAATTCCTCCGGCTCCCCGCGGCGTGCCGCAAGTTGAAGTAACTTTTGACATAGACGCAAACGGAATTTTGCATGTAACCGCAAAAGACAAGGCAACCGGAAAAGAACAGAAAATTACGATTACAGGTTCAACAGGATTGTCAAAAGATGAAATTGAGCGTATGAAGCGCGATGCGGAATTGCACGCGGATGAGGACAAGAAAAAGAAAGAATTGATTCAGGAGCGCAACACCGCAGAGAGCTTGGCGTACACAGCCGAGAAAACCGTGAAAGAGGCTGGCGACAAAATAAGCTCGGATGAGAAAAAGGATGTGGAAGATCATGTGAAAAAAGTGCGGGATACTTTAATCGGAGAGGATGCCGGCGCAATCAAACAAAGCGCCGAGACATTGGGCCAAGTTTTGCAGAAAATCGGCGCGAAGATGTATCAGGCGTCGCAAAGCGCCGAGGCTGAAGGCGGAGCCGGAACAGAAAGCGCAAGTCCATCCGGAGCCGGCGATCAATCAGAACAAGGAGAAAGTAAAAAAGATAATGTCGTGGAGGGGGAGTATGAGGAGGTGAAGGATGAGAAAAAGAGTGAGTAGGATTATGGCTAAAAAACAGACAATGTATTTAGAGACGTCAGTGATTTCCGCGTATTTTGATTTTTGGAAAGGGAATCCTCCACAGCAACGCTATACGCGACAGTTCTGGAAAGAAATTGTGCCGCATCATCGTGTGTATATTTCCGATATTTGCTTGCAAGAGTTAAGTCAGGCTCAAGAAGAGTGGTATAGAAATTATTTGGATATACTGCGCGACATTGAGATTATTACTGCTACCATGACAGTGAATATTTTAGCGAGAAAGTATGTCAGCGCTGGGATTATTCCAAAAAATAAACTTAACGATGCAAATCATTTAGCGATTGCGTCGCTTCACAGAATGGACTTTCTTGTTTCGTGGAATCAGGAGCATATTGTGCGTCCGCATAAGATACATCAGGTAATCGTTTTTAACAGAAGTCAGAATATACATATTCCAACTATTGTAAAACCAAGTGATTTTTTATGAGAAAAGAACCTTATTTTATGCAGGAATTACATAAACAGAGAGAGAGAGAGGCGCGTATTTTGCGGACGCGGTTTAGAGGGGACTTTAACGCGTATTGGCAATGGACTATGGGGTGTTTGACTAAGAGCTTGAAAGAACAGGGGTACCGTATAGAGAACAGTAAAAGTGGAGTTGGCCGCTTGATGAAAGAGCGAAATGCGCGCGTGAACAAGAAGTAAAAGAAAAAAAGCTCCGTTCGCGCGTCATCAGTTTCTCTGGTTGATGAACGCGTTACTTAGAGCATTTTGTCATATTGAGATTATTTTATTCTAAATTTTATCTCAATAAATCTTATCTCAATATGACTGATTCCTTCAACTACCATTAGGGCGATTGTCCCAATGATAGTTGATAAAACAACAATCATTAACATCTTAGTGATTATGTGTACATTCTCTGGAATAAACCAGAGAAAAAATCCTCCTGCTAAGCAGGAGGACACAAATCCGATGAAAAATTTTTTCATTTTTCTCACCTCCTTTTTATGAGAAAAAATCGGCCGGGTTTTGGATTTGCATTATGCAGACCAAGCCGATTCCAGAGAACAAAACACTATAGCACTTCTTCTTCTTCTTGTCAAGAGTAGAACGCAAAGAAGCATGACCTTTGGCAAAAGATTACTACAACCTATTAGGCGTCTCAAAAAACTCTTCGGAAGAGGAGATTAAAAAAGCGTTCCGCGCGCTCGCTCATCAATATCATCCGGATAAAAAAAGCGGCAATGAAGCCAAGTTCAAGGAACTGAACGAAGCGTATCAAGTATTGAGCGATCCGGAAAAACGCAAAAAATACGATCAGTTCGGCGCGAGCTTTGAACAAATGGGCGGATGGGAATCCGCAACCGGCGGAGCGCACTGGGAAGATATAATGAACGCGTTTCGGCAAGGCGGCGCGCGCGCGGGCGGTAATTTTGGCGGCAATGAATTTGCCGGATTTTCTTTTGATATCGGCGATATTTTCAGCGAGTTTTTCGGAGGTCGCGCGTCTTCGTCCAGCATGAGTGGCGCTAGTCGCTCGCGTTCATCTCGCGGAAGGGACATTGAGATCGCTATTGAGATTGAATTTTTAGAAGCCGTAACCGGCGCAGAACGCACGCTTGAATTGAAAAAGTTTGACAAGTGCTCGCGGTGCAAGGGCAATCGGGCAGAACCCGGAACTCCTCTTATCACATGCAAGGAGTGCGGAGGAAGAGGAGAGGTTTCGCAAACGCGGCAAACCATTCTTGGAGTTATGCGCACAAGCGGCCAGTGCGGAAAGTGTGGCGGCGAAGGCGTATTCCCGAAACTTAACTGCAAACACTGCAACGGAGACGGCATGGAACGCGTTGCAAAAAAAATCAAAGTGAGAATCCCGGCCGGCATTCAAAACGGAGAGGCGATTCGCATAAGCGGCGAAGGCGAGATTTCTGAAAACGCGGCGCGCTATGGGGATTTATACGTCGGCGTCCGCATTCGCTCGCATCATAAATTTAAGAGGGATGGCGACGACATTCACTCAAGCGAACTGATCTCATTCACACAAGCCGCGCTCGGCGATAAAATTCGCGCGGACACGGCGCACGGAAAAGTTGAATTGAAAATTCCCGCAGGCACCGAGTCCGGCACTGCATTCAAATTGAAACACAAGGGCGTGCCTAGTTTGCGTGGCGGAGGAGAGGGAGATCATTATGTTACGGTAAAAATTGTTGTTCCTGAACGAGTAAGCGCAAAAGCTAAAAAATTATTGAATGAGTTAAAAGAAGAGGGGCTATGAATACGCCACATATTCTCGGTGTTCGCGTGGATGATATTTCGCTCCAAGATGCTCTGCAGAATATAGAGATGGAGCTGTCGTCTTCCGCTTCACAAAATTTTGTTGTTACTCCAAACCCAGAGATATGCCTTTTAGCAGAAAAGAACGAAGAGTATCGTCGCCATATTCTTGGGTTGGCGTTCTTGGCTTTGCCTGATGGCTTCGGATTAAAAATTGCCGCGTGGATACTTGGCACTCGTTTGAAGAATCGTGTAACAGGCGTTGACTTTATTTATGGACTCATGGAACGCGCCAGTCAAAAAGGTTGGCGCGTTTTTTTGTTTGGAGGAGAGGGCGTGGCTCTCCGATGTGCTCAAATTTTAATGGGGCGATATCGGGGGTTGAAGGTTGTTGGAACCTTGGATGGTGAAATTACAAATTACAAATTACAAATTACAAATAAAATCCAAATTTCAAATGATCAAATTGTTGAAACTATCAATCAAGCGCGACCAGATATTTTGCTCGTTGCTCTTGGAGCTCCGAAGCAGGAGAAGTGGATTGCGGAAAATCTTCCCAGACTTCCATCAGTGAAACTTGCCATTGGGGTAGGAGGCACATTTGATTTTATCGCGGGACGCATAAAGCGCGCGCCAAAAATACTGCGCTCAAAAGGATTGGAATGGTTCTGGCGGTTGGTAATACAGCCGTGGCGGCTCCATCGCATCTACAACGCTACCTTGAGATTTCTCTTTACAGTGCTACTATGGAAAGTGCGGATGAGTTTTAAGTACAGACGAAACGTTGTTGGCTTGATTGTGCGAGATAACGGCGGGTGTAGTTCAGTGGTAGAATGTCTGCTTCCCAAGCAGAAGATCGCCGGTTCGATCCCGGTCACCCGCTCCAATTTAAAAGTTTTACTGGTTGAACGTAACGACGAGCCCGGCCACTGGCAATTTCCACAGGGCGGGATTGACAAGGGAGAAACGCCAAGAAACGCGATAATGAGAGAAATGAAGGAAGAGCTTGGCACTGATAAACTAAAAATCATCAAATATGTTCAGGATTTTCATCGCTACATTTGGCCTAAAGTAGATAAACTTCGCCGCGGCTATCGCGGACAAAAACAAGATTTATTTATTTTGGAATTCACTGGCGCCGAGGGCGATATTCATATAGACAACCGCGAGCACAGTAATTATCAGTGGGCGCATTTTGATAAAGCGGTTGAGACAGTGCACGAAGTCAGAAAAGAGCAAACGCAAAAAGCATTAACTATTTTTTACTATGCCGGAAATTATCACCACTAAAATTGCGCCTGATCGTTTACAATATCACCTTAATAATACTTTTGGCGATATGGTGAAGTTCGTGGCAGATATTGGAAAAGGCGTCCTTGCGCTTGGCGGGGAAATGCATGCGGATTGCGAGGAAATGTTACTACAAGCAGATTCAAAACAGGAGAATTTGTGGGGGGCGAATATATACCCATACAAAGAAGGAGATGAACGGGTAGAATATGTATCTCTCATAAATATACGTCCTCATCAGGATAATAGAGAGATGTACATTCAAGATCCGCATATCAGATTGCAAATAAAAGCGATAGCAGACAAACTGCTTCTTTCACCCGATGATCAAATGGCATAAAAATTTAACGCAGGAAAAATGGAACGAATATCCCTTGTCAAAGCAAATGCTTATGATAGGAACCGAATTTGCTCGCATGTTGCATCAGAAAAGTTTAGAATCTTTGCAAAAATGTTTTGAGCGTTCTTTTGAATTACTTGATTTGAGTTTTAATGATCCTAAAGTTAAAGCAGGCAAGCGTGAGCTATTTGCGTTGCGAACATTATTAAATGATCAACTTAACAGAGGATTGAGGCGAGATGAAATTGAACGATGCTATCAGTATTGTCTGCAATTTCACAAATTGCCCGATTCAGGGAGACAATAACATTATGAAACTATTACCAGAAATTCAAACGCGCCGCAGTCCAATCATTTTTCAAAATAGGCCTGTTGAGCAGGAAAAGATAGAGGTAGTGCTGGAAGCCGCGCGATGGGCGCCGTCTTCGTATAATCATCAACCATGGCGATATATTGTTGTAAACGAAAATGAGGCTTTGAATAAGGCGCGCAAAGGACTTGTGGCGGGAAATTTTTGGGCAAAACAGGCGCCAATATTGATTATCGCTCTTTCCAAGCCTGAATTTGACGATACAGTTGATGGCAAAGAGTATTATTTGTACGATACCGGACAATCAGTAATGTCGCTTGCGCTTGAGGCAGAGCACCTTGGATTATCAACGCATCAGATGCTCGGATTTACAGAAGCTACAATTAAGAAAGAGTTTGCGATACCTGATCCGTGGCGTGTTATTGTGTTAATAGCATTAGGTTATGAGGCCGATATGGCAAGAGATAAGCGAGGTATAGTACAAAAACTTGGTATGCAAGTTTTTGAAAAAATACGAGAACGCATGGTAAAGCCTCGCGAGCGAAAATCGCTCCAAGAAATTGCGAGCTTTAATACATTTGCTTTTTAAGGTGAAATAGTGCAAAAGAATTTATGAACCTTGAAGAAGTTGCCAAAGAACTAAATTCCATTAAGTCCCGTAACAATCGCGTTGAAGCGGACATGGTGGATGAAACATAATTCGTAAATTATCGGGCTGTAGCGCAGTTGGTAGCGCACATGCATGGGGTGCATGGGGTCGCGGGTTCGAGTCCCGCCAGCCCGACCAAGTTTTAAATTTATGGACAAAAAATTACTAATCTCAAAAGTAGAAGAATTGCGCGGATCGCGCGTGATTACGTATACGACAAGCGACCGCCAAGGACCAGTGAATGCGCGGATTGCAATGGATGTTATTCCAATTATGAGTCGTCATCTGCAAAACATCGGCAAGGTAGAGAAGATTGACTTGTTTTTGTACAGTAGCGGAGGGGACACCATGGTGCCGTGGCGTCTTGTTTCCATGATCCGAGAATTTTGCGATTCGTTTGCGGTACTCGTGCCATATAAAGCGCATAGCGCCGCGACAATGGTTGCTCTTGGCGCGGATGAGATTGTCATGACAAACATGGGCGAACTATCTCCGATTGATCCTTCAACATCAAACGTATTTAACCCTACGGATCCGCAAAATCCTCAAAGCAAGATTCCAATTTCTGTTGAAGACGTGATGGCGTATTTTGATCTCGTAAAAAATAAATTCGGCATTAAGACAGACGCGGATTTAACGCAGGCGTTTAGCAAGTTTATTGAAAGCAACCCGCAAATCCATCCGCTTGCGCTTGGAAACGTCAACCGTATTCACAATCTCATTCGCATCCTCGCAAAGCGTCTCTTAAAAAGTCATCGTGCGCCTTTAAGAGACGATGAGATAGAGAAGATCGTTGACTATTTCACGGAAAAACTTTACTCGCATCAGTATTTTATCGGACGCAAAGAAGCGCGAGAAGATTTAGGGTTGCGAACTGTGATGAACGCTGATGCGGTTCTCACAGAGAGTATTACGAAGTTGTATGATGAATACCGATCAGCGATGAAACTTGATGAAACCGTGTGGAACCCAGAAAACGAACTCGGAACAAACGCGGTGCAAAACAAAAAGGATTACTCAATTGCCTTTATAGAAAGCCGAGATGTGAGCAATCAGTTTCAACTGTCAATTGAATATCGCAAACAGCAAGTGCCTGTTATGGCGCAAACTCCCCAAGGCCAAGTCCAAATCGCCCAAGACCAAGTGGCGTGGAGAATTGTGGAGCAGGGGTGGAGGTAAGTAAGTATGCAAAAGATATTGAAAAACAGGGTGATATTGATAGCATGCGCTGTTATTGTAGCTGGTGGTTTTTTTATTACTCTAGCTTACATAAAAACATCCAGTGAGGTCAGAACCCCTTTGTATTTGATTGAAGTAGTTCTCCAGTTTCTTAATATAGCGGTGCTTGGCATGGTTGGCTTGTACTTCATGGGTTTGCAAACCAAGATCAATAACACATTAAAAGGTTTAGAAGATGTTGTTGCAGTAACTGTTTTATGGGAAACTGGAACTGATAAGGTGAATATTTTGAACGTTGGCAAAGTTATACTATACCTTAATAAATACGATATTGGAAAAAATACCGAGATATTCAGTAGGTCATTATTGATACCAGCATCTGGTCTAATTAGGATCTCGCTCCATGATTTACCGGTAGGGGAAATGGATATGCAGTTATATTTAACAGATGATTTCAAACGTAAGTATAAGTTTGAAGGAAAGATTTTAGTAGAAGAAATAGAGCAACCGTATGTATTACTACTTGGGCAGACGGCGAATCTTTTACAAGGTGATGGGACAGTTACATCTGGTGTAGCTCCAGTTCAAAATAAAAAAGTAAAAGTTTTAGCAATACACCCATACAAAACAGAGCAATACGACTGGAAGTTATAGAACTATGTGTTAAAATGAAACCCGAAATCATCACAACAAAAATCTCACCACTTTATGAAAAACGATAACAAACAAATTACAATTTTTGAAGGTAAAAGAATTCGTCGCCACTGGGATAAAAAACAAGAAAAGTGGTATTTTTCAGTGGTTGATATTATTCAGGCGTTAATTCAGCAAGCAGATTATCAAACCGCCAGAAAATACTGGAATAAACTCAAAGAAAGGCTAAAAAAAGAAGGGAACGAGTCGGTGTCAAATTGTCACCAACTGAAATTTGAAGCCGCTGATGGCAAATATTACGCAACCGATGCCGCAGATGTAGAGACATTATTGCGTCTCATTCAATCAGTGCCAAGTCCAAAAGCCGAACCGATAAAACTCTGGTTGGCTCGTGTTGGTTATGAAAGAATGCAAGAAATCATTGATCCGGAAAAATCCGTCAATCGGGCTAGAACAAATTGGCAAAGATTGGGCAGGAGCGGAAAATGGATTCAACAGCGAATGATGGGGCAGGAAACCAGGAACAAGCTTACCGATTATTGGAAAGAGCACGATGTTAAAGAACAGGACGAATACGCGATTTTAACTAATATAATCCATCAGGAATGGAGCGATGTGTCGGTAAAACAACACAAGGAGCTGAAAAATTTGAAAACGGAAAATTTGCGTGATCATATGACAGAAGCGGAATTGATTTTTACCGCGCTTGCGGAATTGTCTACTCGCCAAATTGCGGAAACGGAACAAGTCCGAGGCCTTGAAAAAAATAAAATGCCGGCGCAGAAAGGCGGACAAATCGCCAAAAACGCGCGGTTGGAGTTAGAACAAAAAACCGGCAGGCGGGTAGTAAGCAAGGAGAACTTTAAACTACCAGAAGGCAAAAAATCGAAAAGGTTAAGATGATTTTAATTTCTCGCGAAACAATGAACCATCACAATCAACACTTTGGCGATAGAAAGAAGCGTGTGCCTGTCTTCATTTTTTTGTTTGTCATGACAGCTATCCTCACCGGCTGTCAACACGAAAAAAGTGCTGTAAATACGCCACCTATCATAGAAGTACCCAATCAGTCCACGACTTCAACACCAACCACCGCTCTTCCAGACCTCCAACCGGAACAGCCTCCTATTGTAGCAGAGAAGAAGGTGTACACCACCGTGGATTTTTCCGAGTACAATTCCGACTATCAATTCAAAGCCATCATCCCGCCGAACTACCAGGTAGAATATGTGGCGCAACTAGAGTCCATTAACATCTACGACCCAGCCACAAAAGGAGACGCGCCAAAAGACCAGTCGCAAATTTTTATACGCAAGTTTAGCGCGAGCACTTTCCTTACTTTAAACACGGTTGATATTTTTTCACGCGAGGAGCGTATGGTGGGGAGGCACGAGGCGGTTTTATATGATATTCAAAAGAAGCAGAGCGTGGCGGATTTTCCCGATCAGCCAAAGTGGCGAAACGAACGGCATAAGGTGCTGGATATTCGTTATACAGAAATAAATCCGAGCATATTTTTTGTCTTCGCGTATAACCCAGCCTTTGGAGACGTCGAATTTCAGCGATTCATAGATAGCCTTATTTTTTACAACGATCGCGAAAGTTTCCACTCGCCGCTTGATCCGCCAGAAAACCGCGTCACCAAAAAGCCGTTTGGCATTTATGTTACGCTCGAAAATTCTCCAGTACAGCCGGAAAAGTTTACCGGCTATCATACGGGCACGGATTTTGAAATAAATGAGTACGAGTTACTGCCTGATATTCCGGTACTCGCCATCTGCGGAGGCGTTATCAAAGAGAGAAAACGCGTAAATGGCTATGGCGGAGTTGTTATACAAGAGTGTATATTTGAAAACCAACCTGTGCATGTCTTGTACGGCCATGTATCTTTAGATGACGCAGATGTTGGCGCGTACATACCGCCCGGGAGAATCATCGCAAAACTTGGACGCGACAAAAGCGAAGAAACCGACGGCGAGCGAAAGCATTTGCATTTGGGGATTGTCAAGGGGACGAAGGTTGACTTACGCGGTTACATGAGCGATAAAGCCGAACTTGATATGTGGCTTGACTTTGGCGAGTTTGTACCGTTATAAGTGCCGCATGAGCGGCTTTAGCTTCAATCATAATTTGGGCGTGTTGCGCAATAGCTCATTTTGGCAAAGCGTAAAATTTTTTTGGTTTGTTTAAGCCATAAAATTTTTACCAAATTGTCCAAAATTGCATTTCGCAACAGTCCCCTAAAGGCAAGAAAACAGCCAAGATCATCCCTTTACAAAGCTTTGCCGGAAGTATAGAATTGAGCATAGAAGAATTAAATTCAGACATCCTTGGACCAATGGAATGATTGAGCGGTTCAACGGAAAGATTAAAAAGAACGTGTTGAGAAAATATCTTTTTAGTGATGTGGGCGATCTTAAAGAAAAACTCGCTGAATATATCAACGACTACAATTTTACAATCAGACTTAAATGGTTAGGATATAAAACCACGGTCGACTACCTAAAAACTAACTTTAATTATACTATACAACGTATCGTTATCTAACACTTGAACAGCCACTTTTAGTGTCTTGACAAACCAGACCACCTTATTATCTAACATTTACCAATCCCATTCCTTGTGATAGGATGTTTCTAAAAATGAACATTTTATTCTTGGATTGTGACCTCTATTCGAATATGGAAAAAAATGGAATACATTTACAAACCAAGAAGTTTTTACAGCAGATACTCCAACGAAACAAGATGAGAAAGGAGAAGCAGTATTACCACAAGCGGTTGTGGGACAGAAAGGAGAGGAACCTACAGCGCCAAAAGTCAAAGAATTAACCAGTCAGGAAAAAGAAAGGGTTGCTGAATTGGAAGAAATTCGCATGAGAGCAGTTGAGTATTATGGGAAACTTGGAATTCGCCCGGAAGAAATTGAGGTTGCAGATCATACAGGGTCTACATATAGGATTGAATTTTTCGGGGCGATTTCTATACAATATCCGTATCGCGCACATTCCTATGCTTACTCAGAGAATCACAAATGGGACAATTACACCACAAATGCCGTTCGTGTTCCAGGAGGGTACGGGGGATTCCATTACTTTAGGTTCAAAAGGGTCCAAAGGAAACATGAATTTGTAGTGATTAAGTGTTTTAAGAGTTATGGAAATGAAGGAGGAATGTTTGCAAAAGATTTTACCACGGGGCGTCTCATAAGAGGAAAGGAAGTATTTGCATTGTGGGAAGATGGATCACAGGAGATACAGATTCCTAAGAATCCTGAACCGCGTCAAGAGTGGGGTGAATATGATGTGGGGTACATATCCGCTTTGCCACCGCGACTCAAATTAAAGCAAGATTTAAAGCCGGTTGCCCAGTCGGAAAAAAAAATTACACAACCTCTTAAGAAGCGCGGGTCTACTAAACGCCAAAAGAGAGAATTAGTGGAGCAACAATTAGTTAAAGACTATATAGACAGGGAGTAAGTATGCGCTTGGAAGAGAGGAGTGATTTAGAATTACATCGTGGCACAACGACAGAGCTGATAATATGAAGAGGAAGAAGGTATTCTCACGGAGGGGTAAAATCATACCCTAGATTGACATTTACTTGAGAGTTTTGGTTAATGCCTATGCCCGAAATTATTACTACAAAAATTGATAGAGCAGAGTTAAAGCGGCATGTTGAGGAAATTTTTGGCGACATGGTGAAGTTTGTGGTTGATATTGAAAAGGGGATACTCGCGCTTGGAGGCGAGATGCACGCGGAGTAGTGAGGAGTTGTTGCTGAAAGAAGGATAGCGGCAAGAGAATTTATGGGGCGCGAATTTGTATCCGTTTCGAGATGGTGAAGAGCGGATTGAGTACACGTCGCTCATTAACATTCGTCCAAGCGCGGGAAACCGCGGCATGGAAATTCAAGATGAAGCAATAAAACACAAAGTAAAAGAAGCCGCAGAGCGTCTGCTTTTTTCACCTGAAGATCGCTTATGACGCCGCATCACAAAACCTTAACTGTAGAGAAATTTGAAACACGAAGAAGATCAAAAACGCTGTATTGAACGCGCATACGAGCTTGTTGATCTAACGGTTGCCGACCCCAAGTGGCGCGGGCGAAGCAAGGAGCTTCTGCGAATTCGCGAGATGTTAGGCGAGGAGTATATTGGACGCATTGATCTTCGCAAAATTGAACAATACTACGCGTACTGCCTTGATTTTGCGAAGGCGAATGTGAAATATGAGTTAGAATGACCAAACACATCCCCAAAAAATGGAACATCCTCGTTTTAGGCGCGGCAACGATTGCAACGGCCGTCTATTTCATTTATTCAAACAGAGTTCGTTTAATAGACGAGACTGTGTTCTGGAATTTTAATTCCTGCTCGACAGGCGCAAAAGAATTATTGGCTGATATAAAAAGCGCAAACTATTGTGAAACCCATGGCGAATGCGTTACGCTTGACGAGTCGGCAGTCCATTGCATAAATTTTGTGAACACAAACGAACGCGCAGTGCTTGAAAATAAAATAGCTTCTCTTGTCGGCAGATGTCCGGGGATGGACAAAGCATGCCCGGATTTTGGAGGCGAGCCATATCTTGCCTGCCGTTCCAACAAATGCGAACAAGCAGAAAGAGGCGAGGAGCGAGTTATTGCGCAAACAGATGAAAATGAATACCACCTATTGGAGAAAATTTTTATAACAATAACTAATGATTTACTGGTGCCTATTCAAATCGTAGACGATGCAACCGCAGATCCTGCATTTGTTAGGTTGGAGCAAAAAACAGACGCGTGGCGCGATGTCTATGAAGATATCAAAACACCGCCTTCTTCTCTTTTACTATACAAAGAACTTAAACCAAGGGAAAGCTATGCCTATGTGTGGAGTCCATATTTTGCATACGGTCAAAGCCCAATCCTCAAACTTGTTCCGGGGATATATCGTTTCACGTTCTTTTTAGATGGGGAAAAAAATTTGCGCCTCCAAACAAATGAATTTACGATTACAGATAAAAACGGCGGATTTCAAATGGAAAATCTTTGTGACAAAGATGCCGACTGCGTTTTAAGTTCTACCGATTGTTGCCCCACGTGCAATGCTGACGCAGTTACTATTTGGGAAGCGGAAAGAAGAAAGAATGATCAGTTTTGTGATACAAAAGATTATAAATGTATTCAACTTCAATGCCCTTACGAACGGACAATAGCGCGATGCCTCACTAATCAATGCGTCAAAACCTATGAGATTACCGGGCAGGTGATAGAAACCGAAGCCGTTCTTCCTTCAAAAATTAGACTAAAATATGAAGATGGAGATGCAGGCACGCAGAGGACATGCAATGAACTCAATCGCGTTAAAATCAAAGAAGCGGTTTTTGGCGGTCCAGAACGAGAATTTGTTTTCAAAAAAGATAATCGCTTTTTTATCAAGGAAGGGAGTTGCTATTCGCTTGAATATCAAAAAACAGAAGACATATGCGAAGGCGATGTGATTATCGGCTTGCAAGAAAAGCCGTGTGTGGAAGTTTCTCTAGACAAAAGTGAATATCAATGGAATGACGAGATTGAAATAAAAGTTGCCAATAATAGCGGCACAACATATTGGTATGATAATTCAGATGGATTGGGGCATAAACTCATATTGCTTACGCTTTATGTAGATAAATTGCCAATATCGCTTGCATCAGAAGGCAATATCGCGATACCCAAGGAGTTGTTTCCCGGAAGCGCGATACGATTGCCTGTGTTGCAAATTAAGAAAATTTTACCATCTTTATTATCGGACAAAGAAAGAAACACATTTTTCCTTAAATTTATCTATGCGTTAGATACATGGGATACGCCCGAAATTCCAAGCGCAATTAACCAATACGCGCGTACAAATGAGTTTACCATTAACCTTGAAGACGCGCCGCGATACTATTCTGACAATGCCTATTGCAAATCAAACAGCGATTGTCAGCCTGTGCTGTGCAACAAGGGCGGTTTTGGCGTTGAACATAGTTGTTTAAATCAGAATGCCCCACCGTGCTATGACTCGCGCATCATGGAGCCAGTGCTTGGAGAACCTCGTCCGCCGATTGAGTGCGTGTGCGTCCAAAACAAGTGCGAGGAAAAACAAGTCGTGCCAATTTCAGTTTCAACTGACAAAGATGAATATATCAAAGGAGAAAAAGTTACTATATCAATCGCTAATCTCACGAACAAATCCCAACCGATCCATTATCCCTATTACAGCATTACTTTTAATGACCCAGAAGACGGAAAAACAAGATTGCTTGATCTCGGGGACTGCGAATCCTGTAGCACTCCCTGTTCGCCCTTGCCATCGCTTACGTTGCAGCCAAGGGAGATAAAAAAATTTACATGGGATCAAAAGTCCTCTTATTGCGATAATGGCGCGCGAAAAACAAAACAAGCGCCAGGTAATTTTTACCACGCCGCCTCATATACTGATTTTCCCAAAGGAACAGTATATACCGTTGCATCAGACCAATTTTCTGTTGTTTCTAACGTTGTTATTACTCCATCTCGCAATGAATATACACGGGGCGAGGAGCTGACGTTCACTGTTTCTAATAATTCCGACGAGAATGTGTGGCTTCGTTTTTCTGGCAATCCTTCGTATTTAGATCCAAACGCGGGGTTTCTTGAAATGTGGGACGCGGAAAGAGAATCTTGGGATATTGCATGGGAGGCGCACATTTTTTCAACCGCAAGCTATGAAGATCAGAAAGTCGCGCCACAGAGAGCGCGGCAGTATTATCTTCCTCTTTTTACTTTTGATCCGGGCACATACCGGATTGGCATGTATGTCAATTTTACAATTATTCCGGAAACAGTAGCATCAGGAACCGGGCAATCGCCGCATTCTAAACCTTTTACGATAAAGGAGAAGAAAAGCATCGTGACAGATCATTTCATTATTTTTCATCACGCCGATGATCTGCAAAAAGCGGCATCCATAGGACAAGAAGCAGAAAATGCGTTTTCTTCAATTATCCAAGATATTCCCGTAGACAAAGAGCGGTACCAAGAAGATTGGAAAGTGAAGCTCTACGTGTACCCTGATAAAAGTCTCTATAGCCGGGTAACCATGCGTCCTTCATGGTCAAATGGGTCCGTGAGCTATCGCAAACGAATGCTCCACTTGCCGCAAGCGGTGGCAGAGGACTATGCTATCGGGCATGAACTCACGCATCTCATGCATTCGGATTTGTACGGCGGATATTCTTTTTGGAAAAATGTGCCTGAATGGGTAACCGAGGGGCTTGCGATGTATGAAGAAGAAAAGATTGACGACGTGTATGTGCGAAGCGCATTAGCGCCGTATCTCGCTGTATTTAAAAACGGCGACTATTATTCCCTTGAGGAACTAACTGACAAAAGCAGTGTTGAAGGAATTTCAGAAAATGTGCGTTTTTGGTATGCGGAGGGGTGGAGCATTGCCAAATTTTTAATCCAGACGCACGGCATGGAAAAATTTTTGGCGTTTGGAAAATATTTAGGCGAGAATATGAATCTTGAAAAAAGCGTGCCCGCGTATCCGCTTAATGAAGCCTTGCAAGAAGTTTATAATGGCAGTTTTGCGTCCACAGGCGATCTTCTTGAGCAATGGCTAAAACAATTGCCGCTCAAAACATAGACGTGAGTGAGTTAAAATATCTCGCGCAGAATAGGTGTATGATATAATAACGCCGTATGAATTTTGTTCCACCAAAGCTTAATCGTTACTTTTGGGACGCCAACCCTAAAAATTTCACTCACAAGCACGCGCGGTTGCGGCGTTTAATTGAAGCGTGGTAGAATCATGGTATGGGGGGAAAGAATTTTGCCGGAAAAAAATGTTTACCGTGCGAAGGGGGAGTGAAGCCGCTTGAAGGCGCGGAAGATAAAGAGCAACTCACTGCCGATTATGGGTTTACCGAGGCAAACGGCCCGCCTGCGTCCAAACCATGAGCACAAGATTACTTAGTTTTATTAAGGTATTAAAAGCTATGAAAAAAACGATATTTCTAATAGGATTTTTGAGTTTACTGTTGGCGCCGTACAAATTTGTTTTTGCTTGCCGATGCGTTCAGCCGGGTGCGCCAAAAGAGGAAGCCGCCTCCGCTGGAAGCTCCGGCGAGCCGAAGGAAGAAAAGAAGTCAAATAAGGAAGAGCCGGTCGAAGGTGAGGTTGTT